>TARA_B100000674_G_scaffold196015_1_pt1 | contig 92060 bp, 79 predicted proteins | sample TARA_B100000674 | Tara Oceans TARA_B100000674 (sample SAMEA2622759) | marine metagenome | biome: marine biome (ENVO:00000447); feature: surface water layer (ENVO:00002042); material: "saline water (ENVO:00002010), including plankton (ENVO:xxxxxxxx)" | depth 5 m | reverse complement strand
TTCTATCCCCGCTCACCCTACGCAGTCGCCAAATTGTACGCCTATTGGATTACTGTCAATTACCGTGAATCCTACGGCATGTATGCATGTAACGGCATCCTGTTCAATCATGAATCGCCCCGGCGCGGCGAAACCTTTGTTACCCGTAAGATAACCCGGGGCTTGTGCAATATCGCGCAGGGTTTGGAGAAGTGTCTTTACATGGGCAACATGGATTCATTGCGCGATTGGGGCCACGCCAAGGATTACGTTCGTATGCAATGGATGATGCTGCAGCAGGAGCAACCGGACGATTATGTGATTGCAACCGGCAAACAGATCTCGGTGCGGGAATTCATCAGCATGGCCGCTGCAGAACTGGGCATTACCCTGAAGTTTGAAGGTACCGGCGTCAATGAAGTCGGGTGCGTGGAGAGCATCAATGGCAATCTGGCGCCAGGTGTAAAAGTCGGTGACGTCATCGTTAAGGTTGATCCCAATTACTTCCGCCCCGCCGAGGTGGAAACCTTGCTTGGGGATCCGTCCAAGGCCAAGCGCAATCTCGGTTGGGAACCGGAAATCAGCGTGGAGTCCATGTGCGCCGAAATGATCGAGTCGGATCTGCAACAGGCCCGCCAGTTGGCGTTGTTGAAAACCAATGGTTTCGATATCAATGTAACGCTCGAGGGTTAATATGAAACGCGTTTTCGTGGCCGGCCATAAAGGAATGGTCGGCTCCGCCATAGTTCGTCAGTTACAACAGGATCCTGCCATTGAACTGGTTGTGTGTGACCGCTCCGAGCTCAATCTTCTTGATCAACTGCAGGTTCGCAATTTCTTCCTCAGTGAAAATATTGACGCCGTCTACCTGGCCGCTGCCAAGGTGGGCGGCATTGCGGCCAACAACAATTATCCGGCGGATTTTATCTACGAAAATCTGATGATTGAGTGCAACATTATTCATTCCGCACACCTGGCCAACATAAATGATTTACTGTTTCTCGGCTCTTCCTGTATTTATCCCAAGTTCGCTGAACAACCCATCAAGGAATCCAGCCTGCTGACCGGAGTACTGGAAGCAACCAACGAACCCTATGCGGTGGCGAAAATCGCCGGCATCAAGTTATGCGAATCCTACAATCGTCAATACCAACGCAACTACCGCAGTGTGATGCCCACCAATCTGTACGGTGAGAACGATAATTTCCATCCTGAGAATTCGCACGTGATCCCCGCGTTGATGCGCCGTTTTCATCAGGCTAAATTGGATCAGGATCCCCAAGTGGTGGTGTGGGGAACCGGTAAACCCATGCGGGAGTTTCTGCACGTGGATGACATGGCGGCCGCCTCCATTTTCGTGATGAATCTACCGGTAGAAACATTTCAGAAACATACCGACCCCATGCTGTCCCACATTAATGTGGGTACCGGCCGCGATTGCACCATTGCCGAGCTGGCCCACACCATGGCGGAAGTCACCGAGTACACCGGCGAGGTGGTGTTCGATAGCTCCAAACCGGACGGCACACCGCGCAAGCTTATGGATGTTTCAACCCTGAAGAACCTGGGTTGGCAATACAGTATCGAATTGAAAGCCGGGTTGCAGGCAACCTACCAATGGTTTCTTGCCAACCAGGATCGATACCGCGGATAAATGTGTGACTCCGTTATCAGTTACCAGTTTTAGCTCTCCTCATACGCACTAAAATGTTGCAAGGGTTGGTTGGCATTTGCTAACTTACCCTTTCTGCTGTCCCCTCTTCATCCCCCGTCTTCTGTCTATTAAACATACAAAGACCGACTGGTTCCGCAATTAGTTTGACTCCGTTCACTCAATCCTTGCCCGCGACTTTGCAAATTTTACAAATACATGAATTTAAAGACTTCCTAGCGGTTTTCTGCCTATAAACTTACCACGCTATTTCATTTCTTAACCGTTGTTTCAGCCCATAAAAAAAATGAAAGGCTGAATATTTAAAGGCAGTAACATGACAGTTAGATTTTTTTTACTGGCAGCGACGCTTTGCAGCGCGATGCTACTGGCAGCATGCGGCGCGGAAGAAGGCGCCAGCAGTGAATTGACGACATCCGATCAAACGAGCAACACCAGCTCCGATTACGATACAAGCAATTCCAACCCGGAAAGCCAGACCGGACAAACGAACAACACCACCTCTGGTGGTCAGACTGAGAACAATAATCAAAGTAATACTTTGGTTGTTGATTCTGCATTATTGCCTTTTGATCAGGCGCCACGGTCCCAGCTCACCGCCAGTAACAAAAAGGTGTTCGCCCACTATTTTACCCCTTACCCGATCTCGCTCAGCAATAAGATACCTTCTGAAGGTTATTACCGTGCCCACTATATGAACCCTTACGGCGAGAACAGTAAGTTTTACAGTAAGGGCGGTATGATCCGGCAAAAGCCGCTGGACCGTGCTCCCATACCCACCTACGAGGATTTCATCAACACCGATATGCGCCAGGAAATTCGCCTGGCCGCCGATATGGGTATTGATGGTTTTGCCGTGGATATTCTCAATTATTCCGGCTACAACTGGGATCGCACCGTCAAGATTCTGGATTTGGCCGCCCAAGAATACGATGATTTTCATATCCTGTTGATGCCGGACATGATTTCGTTATCCGACCCCAGTGGATTCGTGGACATGATTCGGCAGCTGGCATCCAAACCGGCGGCCTATCGCCTGGCGGACGGCCGCTTGTTGATCGCACCCTACTACGCAGAGCGTCAATCCCCGGCCTGGTGGGTTGAGCAAGTCCAAAAACTGCGCACATATGGCATCGATGTGGCGTTATTGCCCGTCTATCAAGGCTGGCGGGCGGATCTGCAGGATTTTATCAGTGAGTTTCCCACCAGTTATCAGGACGTACTGTATGGTGTATCGGATTGGGGGCCACGAACTCCTGAAGGTTCTGAACGCCTGGTGAACGATCCCGTTGAAGCCCAGGCCTATGGGTTAAAATGGATGGCGCCGGTAGCCCCTCAGGACGTGCGTCACAAAGTGTCCACCTACGTCGAGTCCCGCAACAGTCTGGCCATGCGCACTCTGTGGATGAGCGCCATCAATGGCGGCGCTGATATGGTACAAATTATCACCTGGAACGATTATTCCGAAGGCACCGAGATTTCACCCTCCACCGGTACCCGGTTTGGGTTTTACGATCTCGCAACCTTTTATACCCAGTGGTTCAAACTGGGTAAACCGGAGATCGTTCGCGATGCCCTGTATGCATTTTACCGTGAACACCATACTGCGACGGCGCTGGGTGCAAATGCCCAACAAACCGAGATAATGGATGCTATTCACGGCGGTACCCCCAACAACGAAGTGGAGCTTCTAGCTTTCCTGACCGCTCCTGCCACCCTCGAGATCGACATTAACGGTCAAGTGCAAAGGCAGGTAGCCGCCGCCGGTATCACCAGTTTCCGCGCCCCCATGCGCGACGGCACGCCGGTGTTTCGTATGACCCGGGGTGGAAAGGTAATTCAGGAAATGACTGGCGGTGTCAGTATCAAATCCCAGATCCGGGTTCAGAATATGCTGTACCATGCACAAAGCAGCCGGCGCCAGCCACCGCAACCCAGTATGGTTAGCTGGCCTTGGCGACTGGGCAACTACAGTGCATCGCAGTCGTTACTCAGTGCTCACATCAAATCGCCATTTACGGCGGCCTCCAATTTCAAAGCCATTGATTATTACGATGCCACAGCAAACCGCGATCTGGGTTTTGGTTACAGCTTTATCTCACCCGGCACGGGTAAGATCAAAGTACAGTTTGATTTTCAAATTACCGCAAGCCGTAACGGCTATATCCAGTATGAGGTGAACCTTGCGGATTCCGCTGGCAATACCGGCGCCACCTTGGTGTTGGATGGCGGTGCCGTGTCCGGGGTTACCATGGCCAGTGGCGGTGACAGCAATCAATCCGTGCTGACACCATCAACGGTGGAGAATAACCGCTGGTACCGTGTGGAAATGAAAGTAGACGGCCTGAATAAATACGATGTCACCATCAGTGATCGCCTGGGTATCGTCGCAATGGCCACCGACTTGGCGTTCGATAACCCGCTTTCCGGTTTGGGCTCCCTGGTGTTTCGCTGCGTTCAAAATGACGGTGGTGCCACGGGATTACTGGTCGATAACGTACAGGTAACGGAGCTCTAAACCCGCCGGAAACACGGATCCGGTTAGTGGATATAAGGGCTGATGGATGATTCAAATATCATCCGCGAGTTGTGGTGAAGTAAACGATCGGCCCTTTCATCCCCCACCACGCGTGCAACTTCTTCATAACCGGCTGCCAGATTAGGTGGCCGGTTTTTTATATTATGGGCATCACTGGCCAGAATGGTAATCAGATCTTCATCCAGCAGTGCCTTGGCGATACGCTGTGCCCCTTCACCGAATTGGCCCACCAGAGATCCAGCGGTCACTTGCAACAGACACCCTTCTTTCAATAGTGGTTTGAGTTTGGCCGGATTTTTCATAATCTCCCGATTACGCTCAGGATGGGCAATCATGGGAATGATATGGTTTTTTCGTAACCAGGCGATCATTTTATCCGTTCCGGGAAGCACACGACCGTGGGGCATTTCCAAAAGCAGAATTTGATGTTGCTCCCAATAGCCAAGAAACAGCAACCTGTTGGCCTTGACCATGGCCGGCAGCTCAGCATCCAACCGCACTTCCGCCGCCGCTTTCAAGCGCAGCGGAATATTCTGCTCACGCAGGGCCTGACCCAATGCCCTGCCCGCCTTGCCGATGGAAGCAATGTCGTTATCCCAGCGGCCGTTATGTATATGCGGAGTAACGATGGCATGGGTTATGCCATCGGCCATGGCTGCACGCACCAACGCCACCGACTCTGCGACCGTCTCCGGTCCATCATCGATTCCCGGTAACAGATGGCAGTGCAAATCATACATAAGTGATCATTCAACCGTATTCAGTACTCATACTTTCGCTTCAACCCGGGAATAACCGTAATCTGAGAAATAATGCTCGGCATCCCCGCCATAATGGGCTGCTTTTTTCACGTTAACCTGATTGAGAACCACGCCGGCAACCTTGGCGCCCACTGCACGTAGATTTTTGATGCCCTTGGCAGCCACCGGTGCAGGTGTATCATCGCATTTTACCACATACATGACGCTATCCGCCTGGGCGGCCAATACCAGGGCATCACTCACCGCATGGATGGGTGGAGAATCGATAATAATGCGATCGTATTTTTCCGCCAGTTGTTTGATCAACAGGCCGATGCGTTTGGAAGACACGATTTCCAGAGGATTAACCCCCTGCACATTACCGGTGGTGATTACGCTGATTGAGGAACTTTCAACATCAAAGATGCATTCCTTCAGGCTGCACTTACCGCTGATTAACTGGGTCAGGCCAGGTAAGTGATGATCCAGGCTCAGTACTTTGGTTAATGAAGGCCGCCGCAAATCGGCGTCTATCAACAACACTTTTTCCATACTACCCAGCGCTTCCGCCAGGTTCAGGGCCACGGTGGATTTACCTTCATCCGGGACCGAGGAGGTTACCAGCACCACCTTGCTGTTATTATCCATATTCGATAACACAAACGATGTTCGCACCGTTCGCATTGACTCTGCAAAATGGCTTTGCGGATCACTTAGAAAGCTATGGTAGGTGGATGTACTTTTGTTGCCTGCTACCCTGGGCAGGAAACCGAGCAGCGGTGTACCCAGTTTTTCCTCCACATCATCACTGGTGCGCACAGTATTGCGGGTGGATTCCTTAAAGATCGCGATGCCGATTGCAAACGCGGAACTGAGAAAGACGGAAACGATCAAACTGATGGACTTGTTCGGCTTCACCGGCTTCTGCGGAATCACCGCAGGATCCACCACACGAGCGTGCGCCGCCTGCAGGCCCCTGGCCTCTTCTGTCTCTTTGGCCCGCGTCAGGAACATGTTAAAGAGCTTGCGATTGGTTTCCACCTCGCGCTCCAGTTCGCGTAGTTTGATCTCTTTCCGATTGATATCCTGCAGAGTACTTTTTGCGGTCGACAACTGGCGTTGCAGGGCCTTTTCTGTCTGCAACGCAGCAAAATAATTGGTTCTGATGCCATCGGCCACACTGAGAATCTGCTGATACAACTGGTCTTCGGCCGAACTGGCTTCAGAAAGCGCCGAGATCATCTTGGGATGTTTGGGCCCATAGCGCTGGCTAAGTTCGGTTACCTTGGAATCCGCCATCGACTTACGCTGACTCAACGCAGATACAAGGTCATTGGACTGTATGGAGGGTATTGCCAGCAGCTGATATGCCGGTGGATTCGGGCCCAGCTCCCGCATTTGTTCGTAGGTGGTTTCCGCCTGTGATCGAATCTGCTTGGCTTCCACATAGCGTTGGGTGACTTCCTCGATTTCGTCGGCACCCAGAGTCTGCACCCCCTGCACGTCCACCAGCTCCTCTGATTCCCGATACGCCTGCAGTTTCTGCTCCGATTCCTGTAATGTTTCGCGCAGATCGCCCAGGCGGTCGCTCAACCAGTCGGTGGCCTTCAGAGTGACGCCTTCCCGCTCTTCCAAGTGGTGTTTAATGTACTGCTCGGCATAGGTGTCGGTTACTTCCGCCGCCACCTTCGCGTCCGGTGAATGAAAGGTAATGCTGACCAGCTGGGTGTTTCTCACCGGGGTGATGGAAAGATTCTTCATCACCGTATCCACGACCTGTTCCAGGGTCTGCGTTGGTGTCAGTTCAACCGGAGGCTCGCTCACCATGGACATCAGGCCTGCGATCATCCCCTGCTTGGCCTGAGCCGGGTCATACATCGGATGCGCTGTGAGGTCGAGGTGCTTCACCACACGCTCAGCCAGATCCCTGGAGCGGAGAATCTCAAACTGGGTTTGATAATATTCCTGATCTTCCGTATTGAGCCCATACACTTCTTCAATGGACAGGACTTTGGTTTCCTGACTTTCGATCAATACAGTGGTATTGGCACGGTAAATGGGATCCATTGAATACACATAGAACATGGTAAGCAGGGTTACGGTGCCCACGAATCCCATGATGTACCACTTATACAGTTTTACCGTACGCCAGTATCGTTGCAGATCGTTCTCCCCCTCCTGTTTATAGGTTTGGGCGAACAGCGTAATGTCTTTTTTCATGGTCATGATTTGCCAGTCCTGTGCTGAGCATCTGACGATGCCGGATAATCAGAAGAAACTTTGTTCTATGGTAATGATGTCTCCGGGCTTGATTCTTGTATTGAGGCCCACTTTTCTGGGTTCGGCGCCTTCCTCTTTTTCGGAAATAAGGTAGATCTCGCCTTTAGACGCTCGTTCGGTGAATCCACCAGCCAGCGATATGGCTTTACGCACCGTCAGACCGGGTTGGAACGTGAATCCACCCGGCCTGGTCACTTCACCATTAACGTAAAAATTACGATACTGTTGTATTGAAACCGTCACCTTGGGATCAACCAGATAATCGCCTGACAATCCCTCGGTTATTTTTTTCTGCAGCTCGCCCACGGTCATTCCCAGCAGGCGGATCTCCCCTATAAAGGGGTAGGAAAGTATACCGGTGTCTGTCAGTTGGGTTTCCACCGTCAGATCGGGTTCACCATAGACCTGGATTCGAATAGAGTCACCAGATCCCAATACATACTCCGACATCTCCACTTGCGTGGCCGCACTCACTGAACTGAACGATAACAGCCATGCTATCGCCACCAAGAACTTGAAAGTCATTACCCTGTGCATAGTCTCGATTCCTGGTTCCATTTCTATTCGTTTGAAATTTTCATAAACAACAAAAACAGATTTCGCTCATAATTGAATCTGTCTATATCCGAATTATTTCTCTCATTCACCAAACTGACACCGAAATCCAGCCAGTAACGCATGTGGTACTCAAAATCAAAGCGGGCAACCCGGTTGGTGTCCACCCGTCCATCCTCTGTTCCTTCATAGTCTTCCTTGTCCACCAACAGGGTCAGCACTGAGGAAAACCTCGAGTTCCAGTCCATCTCCCAGCCGGCCCGGGTGGTCTTCACATCAATGAAACTGCCCAATCCGTTGGTTTCACGATCTTCCCGCGCCGTCAGGAGGGTAAATGCCATATGCTCTTTCGGTGACCAGCGGGTATCAATGCGCCAGCTGGGTCCGGAAAAATCCTCACGGTCATTGTCATCAAAATTCCGTTGCCGATAGCCCAGCAACACACTGGCATTGCTTTTACCGGTGACATTCCAGTTCACCCCGGTGAGGAACTCCGTGGCCAATGCGTCCAGGGTATCCGGTTGGCCCGAGACCGGTGTCGGATCCGTTAAATAATTGATGTCCCGTGCGGTCGCCTCAAACTGAACCCCGGTTCTGCCGGCCACATTCCAAAAGAACGCAGACATTACCCGGTTTTCCTCATAATCCCGAAAGCGGGTGAACTCACGGAAGTTGCTGTACTGCTTCTCGTAGTAAGTTCCGGTCAACACCAGGCGGCCAACGGATTGCCGTGTGCCTAATTGATACCACAGTTCATGGCGCTGGGCATCGAATTCAACGGGTTCCGGCACAACGCGGGCACCGCCTTCGGTTAGTTCGGTGCCCCGGTCTTCGTGGGCAGCGTCAAACCGGGAACGAAACGCCAGCTCGTTTCGATGATTGAAACGCCAACGCAAATCACTGCCTAACCAATGATCCTGATAGTTGTCGTCTTCGGATTCCTGATACCACCCCTGCGTGTAATCCAGATCCAGCGTGGCCCTGAAAATGCCATAGCCCAGGCCCAACTGGGCGTGGGGGGAGAGAATACTGATCCAGTCATCCACTTTGCGGTCATCGTCAGCGTCCCTGAACACATTGCTGTCGTATTGTTCGGTAAAATCCAGACTCAGATTCACGTCCATCAGCACATCCGTTTTACCCGAAGATGCTGTATCCTCTTCAGCGGCTGCTACCGGCCAGGCCAGGCAGCAAAGGATTAATCCGGCAAGACGCACCTTCATCAATAAGTGTGGGGTTGCGTCTGAGGTTGCGTATAAGTCCGTTCCCTTTGGTAAGCTTTTTGTAAGTCTTTCAAACAACCTACCGGTTTGCGCCAGATGTACCATGTGATTTCACTAATTCCATTACCGGGTTTCGATTGTTGCGGATATTCTGCAAATATACTGCCAATCATTGTTAGATATTGTATAGAGACAGATACACCACAAACCACTTCACCGCCCTGATACCGCCCCGGCCACCCATCCCGGGGTAAGCTGATGAATATTTGGGGAAACATCCCTTTAGTGCGTTTAAACCACAAATCCCGGGCGGATAAAACCGTGCCATTAAAGCAGATTCTTATGACCACAACATGTCGTACCCTTGTGAGCAGGGGTGACTGTAGAAGGGTTATACATAGGTTGTTTGATCTTTCCTAGTCCGGGTTACGCGATTGCCGGCGGGAGGAGACACAGGCAAGGATATAATTCGTGCAATTGATATTCACCATGCTTGTTTTTGGTGCGCAGTAAATCACTTCGCTTTGCCTATCTCAAGAGGCACCCTTTACACGGCCATAAAAACAGTCCAAATCATGTGCGTTCATTCACAAAACTCAATTGGCATAAAAAATGCCAATACAATTCGGTAATCTACTTTAAGTAGAATCAGACTAATGTAAAATCCGTTCCACTAACCGCCTGCAACGGATGTGAACAATCCATCTGAATTTATGTACATTACCGTGTGTTGAGATAGGAAGCTTGTGTGTTGAAGCAGATTCAAAGGGAAGGATGGCTCTTGCGACATCAACTTTGAGCATTCAGGGCACTTAGCACGTCAGGGAACATTGCTGGTTCAGCGTTTTTCAACCCACGACCATCACAAAACCAGCCAGAGACTATTTGGAGTGGCACAATTCATGGCGAAGGTAAAGGTAATCACGAGACATGCGGTTGCGAATTATGGCTCGCTCCTACAGACCTATGCGACACAGCACGTCATCGAAAAACTGGGTCATGAGGTGGAAATCATTAATTACGTGCCCCGGGAAGAGCAGAGCTGGCGTCAGGCCTTTGTGCGCTACCATATCCGGGGTGTTTCGCAGCGCAACCCTCTGTATAAGCTTGTTTTTCTGCTCAGCCAGATGATCAATTACGGCTTTTCGTACCGCATGTTCAAGCGCTTTCGTAAACGCTTCTCCATTAAGGAAGGTGCCCTGTACAGCACACCCGCTGAACTGAAATCCAATCCGCCACGCGCAGACATCTACGTCACTGGCAGTGACCAGGTTTGGGGAAACATCGGCACCCAACCATACGATCCAGCTTTCTTCCTGCATTTTGCCCCGGCGGAAAAGCGCTGCATCGCCTATTCCGCCAGCTTCGGTACCACCCAACCGGACATTGATCCCGCCACGCTGGTCAAAATGATGAACAAGTACAGTGCCATCAATGTCCGTGAAATGAGTGCCAAGCAGATTCTGAACGATTGCGGATTCACCAACGTCAACCACGTACTGGACCCAACCTTTTTACTGAGCCGGGATGAATGGCAGGCCATCGCTGCCAAACCATTGAAGATGGCTCCGTATATACTGGTTTACCAACTGCACTCCGGCGACGCCTTTGAAGAATATGCAGAAAGTGTCAGTAAACGGCTTGGGCTACCCATTGTGCGGCTCAGCTGTTCCATGAACAGCGTGATGCAAAAAGGTAAGTTTGTTTACATGTGCTCCCCCAACACCTTGTTGCGCTATTTTATGGATGCCCAGTTGGTGTTGACCGATTCCTTCCACGCAACGGCGTTTTCACTGATTCTTAACAAGAATTTTGTAACCTTGTCACCTGGGAAAACCAGCACCCGGATCAAGAGTATACTGGACGCCTTTGGCCTGGGTGATCGATTACTGGATGACCTCGGCCGTTTTAGCTGGCTGGACCAGGATATTGATTTCGACCATGTCAATGAGGCCCTAGCCCAACTTCGGGAACAGTCCGTCAGCCACCTGGCCAAATCGCTTCAGGGGGTTGCAGAATCATCCCCTGAATCGCCTGCCCGGGCGCAGGAACTCTATTCCGTCACGCACGGTTAATCGTCAAGGACACCAACCCTTGGCTGATTGATTGGCATGCTCTGTGCTTTTTTCAGATGACGGCCAGAGATTGAGAGTGGCCGGTAAATCCCCCTCAACTCGGCAGTTTTCGATCCGGATACCTCTATGAGATTGTGGTTCAGTACAGTATCAGCAACGGGCATAGCCCTGATTCCGGTGCTCATGGCGCTGGATTTTGGCTACTCCAGTGTAGGGGCCTGGGCCACCATACTGATTTTCGGGGTATTGCTGATTAAGGCAACCGTAACCGAGTCTGTGGACTTTCTCTATATTTCTGTGCTGTGTTTCTTCTATATCTTCATGATTCTGGCACCACTGCTGCAGATTGAGGCGGGTATCTTCCCCTGGGTGGATGCCTATACCACGGAGGATGTGGAAACATCGTGGTTAATTACGGCGGTGGCACTGGTGTTCTTCGAGTTGGGCTATCTGGGGTTGGGTACCTGGTACCGGGGGCCCAATACTGTGAAAATCCTTCCCACCCGGTTGATTTCACCGGTCGGGGCTTTCAACTTGTTTATGATCGCCCTGTTTTTTACCATTCTGGGGATTGCTTTCACCGGATTTGATGTGCTGTTTCTGCCCCGCAATAAGGCGACAACATTACTCGGGGAGAAGATGGGGGGCAGCACACACATCACCACCATGATCAACGCTCTGATGAGGGTTCCTCCCACCGTCATCATGTTGCTGTTTATGTACGATTTCTACAATCGGCTGGTGAGCGTATCGCGCAAACCCTGGTTGAACATCAATACTGTGTTCATGTTTCTGACCGTGGTTCTAGTGGCCGTTGTCAACAATCCTATTTCCACCGCCCGTTTCTGGGTAGGCGCTATTATCCTGACGGTCGTTCTGCTGGCTTTGTATGCCCGACGCAAAAATACTGCGTTTTTCTGGTTTACACTGAACCTGACATTGATGGTGGTGGTGTTCCCCATTGCGGATTTATATCGCAACACCCTCGACTTCAACATACTGGAAGACACGGTGGAGCTAAGCCCCGCCAAGGAACTCACGTACAACGCGGACTTCGATGCTTTTCAGCAACTGGTGAATGCCAAAGTGGTGGTGGACCACAACGGGGTTCAGTACGGCAGGCAGTTTGCCTCTTCCATATTGTTCTTTGTACCCCGCTTTGTCTGGCCGAATAAAGCGGAACCCACCGGCATGTACGTAGCCAACGACAGAAACTATTCCTTTGGCAATCTCTCGAGCCCGCTGATGGCAGAGTTTTATGTGGATGGCGGACTCATCGGCACTATTCTGGGTATGTTGCTGTTGGGATTGCTGTACCGCTATTTATTTGAATTGTCCAAACGGCGAACCATATTGATTGGTTGCTTTTATTGCTTCTTCGCCACCTATCAGTTCTACTTTTTGCGCGGCAGCCTGATGACCGTATCGAACTATATGCTGGTGGCATTGGCATTTTTGGGCGGAATTTATCTGTTTCGGAATTTAATCTTCATGAAGGATATCTCAGACGGGGCAGACGGGGTTTTTACTCATGGTCACCAGGTTTGAACAGAGGTTTGAAAATGCTTTTTCTCGTTGACCTACCGAAACCGGTTCACGGCATGTCCACCATTAATAGTCTGGTGCTCGATCAGGTGCAGAGTCAGAACATAAGGTGTCATACCATCAATACGGTACCTTCTTATGCGGCCAAATTGTTTAACACGCCGTTATGGTTACCTTTAAAGATTCTGCATACACTGGTGTGTCTGCTGCGGTTGATTGCCTACGGCATTGTGCATCCCCGATGCCTGGTATACCGTTCCGTGAATGGCGGCATCGGTCAGCTTTTTGATATTTTCTATTTCAGCATCTGTTGCTGCTTCGGAATGAAACTGTACATTCATCATCACTCTTTCAGTTACCTGAACCGCTACAGTGGGTTGTTTCGTCTGATCAACCGGATTGCCGGAAGCAACGCGGTTCATATCGTATTGGGCGAGGATATGAAAGACAAACTGGTAGCGCTGTACCACATTGACCACAGACAGATTCGGGTACAATCCAACCTTGCGTTTTTTTCCGAGCAGGCGCATCCGGGGGCGGCAACCCAGACAGATCGCCTGGTTATAGGCCATCTTGCCAATCTTACTTTCGACAAGGGACTGGATACCTTTGTGGAGGTCTGTTACGCACTGGCGGCTCGTAATATTCCGTTTGAGGCGCACATCGCGGGCCCGGTATCGGACCCCAATGTAAAAGCAGTCATTCATAAGGCCCAGGCAGACCTGGAACAGGTTAGCTACATCGGGCCACTGTACGGAACCGACAAGGATCAGTTCTACCAAAAACTGGATGCGTTTATTTTTCCCACCAAGTACGTTAACGAAGCCGAACCCCTGGTTCTGTACGAAGCTGCCCATCACGGTGCCCTATTGATCGGTACACAACGGGGCTGCATGAAAAAAGTGATTGCTTCACTGGGCGGGTACAGTCTCTCGGAAAGCCCGTCCCTATCCGAAGCCATCGCGGATATCCTGAGTGAATCCCATACCAGGCAGGTCTTCAGCGCGTCGGATCGGCAACACCGGGCCAAACGCTTTTTTTCCACGTTGAACCATTCCCGGCAATCCTTGAATAACCTTATCACGGAGTTTTCTTCTTAATCTATGTACCAGGATCTAAACAGTTTCAAACTCAAACCCGGCGAACGGGGCCGCTCTGCCTGGATTGTTCAGCTGTGGTGGATTGTGCAACCGGTTTTGTTCGGTATGTCACCACAGTTTATGTTCGGCTGGCGCCGTTTTCTGCTCAGGTTGTTTGGCGCCAGGATTGGGAAAGGCGTATTGATTCGACCCAGTGCCCGTATTACCTATCCATGGAAGATCGAGATCGGCGATTACAGCTGGATTGGCGACAATACCATGTTGTATTCCCTTGGCCTCATCAGCATCGGCCGCAATGTTGTGGTATCACAATCTTCTTACCTGTGTACCGGCACCCACGATTATACCGTTCCCAGTTTTGATTTGATCACCAAACCCATTGTGATAGAAGATGAAGCCTGGGTCGCCACGGATGTGTTTGTTGCGCCAGGAGTGACCATCGGTAAAGGTGCCATTATTGCCGCTCGCAGTACCGTCACCAAGGATATTGAAAGCCTTTATATCTACCGGGGTAATCCAGCAAAGAAAGTCAGGCAACGGATTATGTTTGACGAAGTGAAACTGGATGCGGGTTAAACCCGCGCCGGTGCTCTCTTCAAACTGTAATACAACGCCAAACCGAAAATCACTGTGCAGACGCCCTGAACCCAGGTGTAAACGTACACCACATTCAAGGCCCCCAGGCTACCGAACACCGGCATCAGGAATGCAATAATAGCGGTGTTGATCACGGAATAGGTCAGGACAATCTTTTTTCTGCCAAACGCATAGGATGATTCCATATAAAAAATACACAGTGATGAAAACGGCGTGAACAATAAGAACGCCCGGTATACTTCCACCACCAGGTCACGTGCTGTGAGTTCAATGTTGGCAAAGAAGCTGATGATGTCGATGATGATCGGCGCCAGCAACCAGATCACGACGGAGGCCGCTGCCGATAAAAGAAAAATCCTTAATGACCCGTTACTGATTTTTGCTGCCAACTGCTGATCATCGGTGCTGGTTTTCAGCCTGCTGAAATCCGGGAATATGATGGTAACCACGGCTATGACCGGCAGCAGACCCACCATGAACAGTTTAAAGGCCAACATATACAGCACAATAGTGCCTTCACCCAACTCGGATAACACCCGGTTAACCGATAGATGCTTTCCCAACTCCGCCGCTACCAGGATCAATTGCGGCATGAGTGCCAACAATGAGGTATAGAGTGTGTGTTTCAATGGCGGGGCTTCACCCTGCGGATACGTTCTGAGCCAGACTTTCATGCATTGCCACGACATCAACAACAACATACACAGCAAACCCGTACTGGTGGCCAGCTCCAGTAATTGAAATTGGGTGGACGGTTCTGAAGCCCGGTAGCCAAAGCACAAAACCGCAATCAGAATCGTGGAGTTCAGTATTAAGGTGGCAACCGGCTGCCCCCAGAACACACCGTGAAAATTCAGTATCGCTGTCATCGCACCCATCACGATCAACAGACCAAAGCCGCAGGTCGCCACCTGCACCATATGCGCTGACTGGGATCGGATGCCGGCATCAAACCCAGGTGCCAAAAACTGCAACATCTGATCCGGCAGTACCAAACCAATAAACAGGATAGGGCTCAATATGAGCAGCACCTGCATGGTAAAATAGAAGGCGAACACCAGGCCTTCACGATCCTGGTTTCTTGCTCTGAATTGAGCCAGCTTGGGGATAAGCGCATATTTCAACAATTGCGACGTCACCACGCCCTGTCCCATCAGCATAAACGTCATCAGCGCGCGGAATGAATCCAACACAGCCCCCGCAGAGAATACCCGGATTAAGGTGATTTCCAGGATCATGCCAACAATGGGACTGAGGTAGAGAAGCAATGCAAGTGAGGCACCTTTTCTTACCACGCGGTGACTCGTTAATTTGCGCAATCGATCTCTCATTGAATTCGTTTCTCCAGCAACGGTTGTCTCGCTCACGCCATATTCCCTATAGGGTGCCTGATGATTGGGTAGCAGTGTTCATCATATTGATCGGTCTGCGGTGACCACAAGATTATCAACAAACAGTTTTGACCGTATTTCCGGCGCTGCAATACTGTCGATCAGTAAACCGGTTGCCGAGGCAACCTTCACATCCGCAATGGACAGAGTTTCCCGCACCACCACGCCGTTGCCGTCCCTTAGACTCAATCTCCAAACAGCCGGGGCATTGTTCCGGGGTGACGTTGCGCTCAGTTCCATCCGATACCAGGTATTCAGGGTAATGTTCACCTTACAACGATTCGATTGCGTCATCAGTACCAGGCAGGCAGCTCCGTCTTTTTTACCCAACAGATGCAACAAGGGTATGGGTTTACCGGCGTCTTGCAGAATACTGAAAACAAACGCCAACGACTGCGAACCCTTTGGTGTTGCTTTCACGTCAAATTGAATCCGGAAGGATTCTGATTCTGCCTTGGGGAAAGAAAACCCAATACCACCATTCTCCACCGAGCTTTGATCCTCCAGAACATAAGCACCGTTATCCGTCAGGGGTTCAAAGGGGGATTTTTCCATCAGATTGAGAATGCGTACCTGCTTACCAAAGTCTGTGTTGAGCCAGGGCCAACTGACCGCATTTGTTCCGGCTTGTGGGTTAATTCGGCGGCTGGTTTCACCTCGATAAATCAAGTTGGAAATTTCCACCTGGTTACGTATTCGGGTACCGCTTTTGATGCTCTGAACCAGCTGACCATTTCGCAGCAAGGCAAAATAAGGCGTACCGGATTGCATTGGAATTTTGAAGCTGACCACACCGGCATCTACGTCTTTACGCTCCACTTTCTCATCAATGCCAATCAGAAGCGTACCCGGCTCAGTTAAAAATCCCAGTAATTCAATTTCGTTCTTGGCCGGATAACCGAAACGCGGATTCATTCTATCCAGCCCCGGAAACGTTGTGCTGGCCTGCCAGGGTTGGTTTCGATAAAAGGCATACAGGGCATCACGCCGGATTGGGGGTTTGCCCTGTTTAAACCAATGGATGTAGTAGGCGGTCAAGTCATAAAACGCATAACCGGTTTCCGTCGAGGGGGCGATTTCGGTGGATTCTGAGTAATCATTCCAGGTGATGATGTGCACCCAATCTGCATCGGCGTTAATGGTTGACTCCCACATGCGGCGGTAGGATTCACTGTTATTGGCCTCGGTAAAAATGGACGATTTGGGTCGCATGTCCTGCGGCGCCACCGGACTCATCACCAAAAGATTTTCTTTGTGCATTCGTTGCAGCCTTTCCTGCAGCCGGTCTGCTCCCAGCGGCGTTCTGGGGCCCCATTCTGAAATACCGCTTAACACAGATCTGGTGTCGGACTTCAGCTGTTGACGAAAATTCTGCCATTGCTTTGTCATATCGTGAAACACCGGCACAAAAGCAATGGGCACACCCGCCGCATTCAGCTGGGCGATTACATCCGCCCACCATTGGGGGCTTTGGTTCTCCGCCATATAGGGCGCCACCACCAAACGCCCGTCCTGCAGCCGATGGGCATTGGAGTACTGATCAAGGTATTTCAGTAAAGGCACAAGGTATTCGGGCTCGGCTTTAAACTGAGCGTTCATGTCAGGCATGATCAGAATGGTAAAATCCTGTTCCTCCGCCACCTGCAACAGGCGCAAAGTTTGTTGCCACAGTTGGCCGTGCAGGCTCAGAATATTGACGGCGAACCCATCGATGCCGATGGCCTTTGCCAATTGGATTTCATGCCGTAAGTCACTCAGCCTGAAATGCTCTTTACCGGCAAGCGGTACCCGTGGCAGCGGTCGTTGGCGTAACAAACCACCTTTGTTGAGAAATTTGTCGTTTTCCCCATGCGGGTTCAGGTAATGTTTATTGTAATAACTGTGATCCCCACTGCGGTTATTAATACTCACCGGGTAAGGTAAAAAGTAGTGGGCAAACACCTTTTTGTTCGACTGGACAGCAGGCGATGACCCATTGGGATCAAACGGCAGGTGATGGCCAAACCAATTGTTTTGTTGTGAGATGGACTGCGCGGTTGCGACTGATGGTAAGGCCAAATTCAGCCCCGCCAGAATCAATACACTCACAAGAAAAATCGTTTTGTTCATGGACTTGCCTCAACCAGACCCTGAGCCATTAACACTGAATTTCCGCAAACCGACCATGGGTAAGGTATTCAGGCACTACTAGTGTGCTTATATCATACGATATGTGGAAATTTAGGGCACAGCAGCGGGACTCACGATGATGTTGACCCTGTCTGTCACCCTTAAAGTACAACGTAATAGAGTTGCAAGAGACTGGCCAATTTGTCAGCTTGAGACAAATGAAGGGTGCCTGTTCTACTTACCGATACAGAAACTGGAAAATATCCGCCCCAGTAGATCATCCGGTGTAAACCGTCCGGTTATTTCCCCCAGATGTTCCTGTGCCAGACGCAGATCCTCGGCCAGCAGCTCACCGGCGCCGGCCGAGACCAATTGGTGACGGCCTTGTTCCAATGCAGAACTCGCCCGTTGCAGGGCATCAATGTGGCGTTGGCGCGCGGTAAAACTGCCCTCACTGTCACCCACATATCCCATGGCGGATTTCAGGTGTTGCCGCAAGGCCTCCACTCCATCCCCGGTTTTAGCGGAAAGCGGGATGACAGTATTACCCTGTTCATCCATCACCAACGGAGTGGACACCAAATCCATTTTGTTCAGTACCAGCGTCAGGGGGATCTGGTGGGGAATCTGATCATAGAATTCCGGCCACAGGGCCTGGGGAGACAAGTCTTCACTGGTCACCTCGGTGGCATCCACCAACATAATCACGCGATCCGCCTGCTCTATTTCCTGCCAGGCCCGGCGGATTCCTTCCTGTTCCACTTCATCCGGGCTGTCCCGCAATCCCGCTGTGTCCGTTATGTGCAACGGCATACCATCCAGATGAATATGTTCGCGCAACACATCGCGGGTGGTGCCGGCAATGGCGGTGACGATAGCGGAATCACGGCCCGACAGCGCATTGAGCAAACTGGATTTGCCGGCATTGGGTTTGCCTGCCAATACCACTTTCATGCCTTCCTTCATCAACACACCACGGTTGGCTTCGCGGAAGACCTGTTCCAACTGTTGTATGATGCCGTCCAGATCCCTAAGCACCTTGCCATCGGCAAGGAAATCGATTTCCTCTTCAGGAAAATCAATGGCCGCTTCCACGTACATGCGCAAGGCGATCAGCTGTTCTACCAAGGTGTTGACCTGATCCGAAAACGCCCCCTGCAGGGAACGCAGGGCGCCACGGGCGGCTTGCTCGGACGACGAATCAATCAGATCGGCAATGGCCTCTGCCTGGGCCAGATCGATTTTATCGTTAAGAAAGGCCCGCTCGGAGAATTCGCCGGGCCTTGCCACCCGTGCGCCCAGGGCCACCACCTGATTCAACAGACTGGCCATCACCACCGGGCCACCATGGCCCTGCAGTTCCACCACGTCTTCACCGGTAAAGGAATTAGGGCCGGGGAAGAACAACACTAACCCTTCGTCTATGACCTGGCCTTCAGCATCATGAAAGCGGGCAAAGTGGGCATAACGGGGTTGCAACGCCAGGCTGCGTTTACACAGGGTGCGGGCAATCGTGTAGGCTTGCGGCCCCGATAGCCGCACGATACCCACGCCACCCCGGCCAGGCGGTGTAGCCTGTGCCGCGATGGTGTCGTTATCTAATGCACGAAGTGTGTCATTCATAAGGCAAAACCGGCGTGGTGACACGCCGGTAATTTATCTAGGTGCTGGCACCGGATTCGATGCGTTTGGTGATCACATATTGCTGGGTAATGGAGAGGATATTGTTGGTAACCCAGTACAATACCAGCCCCGCCGGGAACCACAGGAACATCACCGTAAACAGGATCGGCATCATCTTCATTACCTTGGCCTGCATGGGATCCGGTGGTGCCGGGTTCAGCATCTGCTGTACCCACATACTGGCACCCATGATCAGTGGCAACACAAACCAGGGGTCCATCACCGACAGGTCTTCGATCCACAACAGGAAAGGCGCCTGCCGTAGCTCCACACTTTCCAGCAGAGCCCAGTATAACGCCAGGAAAACAGGCATCTGGATCAGAATCGGCAGGCAGCCACCCAGCGGATTGATTTTCTCTTTCTTATAGAGATTCATCATTTCCTGGGACAGTTTCTGGCGATCATCACCATATTGCTCGCGGATGCGGGTCAACTCCGGGGCCACTTTGCGCATTTTTGCCATGGATTTGTAGCTGAGGGCGGAGGGATAGAAGAAAATCAATTTCACCAACATGGTCAGCATGATGATGGCAAAGCCCCAGTTACCGGTCCAGGAATGGAACATTTCCAGGAACCAGAACAGAATTTCTGAAATGAAAAACAGAGGCCCGAAGTCAATGGCCAGATCCAGGCCCTTGCCCGGCACCAGCGCTTTCAGGGTTTTCTGGATTTTGGGCCCGGCGTAAAAACGGGCGCTGAAGGTATGGGATTCACTCGGCGCAACCACTGCTTTCGGTGTGGTGAAGCCGATGATATTGAAGCCCTTGGCTACCCGGGTGGAATAATGATGGGTCTGATCCTGATCCGGAATCCAGGCGCTCATGAAGTAATGCTGGATCATGGCCAGCCAGCCACCGGGAATCTGTTTGTTGAGGGGGGCTTCGGCCATATCCTCGAAGCTGATCTTGTTGTACGCCTTTTCCTGATCCCAGTAGGCACCGCCGAGGAAGGTGGGCAGACCAAATCCCACTGCAGAGTTCAAACCGGGATCCTCACTGCTATCCCGCTTGATCTGACCATACATAAGCCCTTGCCAGGTCTGGTCACTGTTATTCTCCACCGTCATATTGACGTCAATAACATAACTGCCCGCTTCAAACTTGAACTCTTTGTTGATGAGGGCGCCGTTATCCTGCTGAAAACGCAAGGTGACGGTAAGGGTCTCATCCTCCATTCGATACCGGTTCTGCTCACTGGAGTAACGGGGCCGCCCGTCTTTGCTGCCATCAGGTCCATTGGGACCGATCAAACCACTTTGGGAAATATAGGTATGGGCATCATTGGATTGCAGCAGGGTAATGGGTACATTGGGGGTACTGAGCTGGGCTGGATAATCCTTCAGCCCCACATAGACTATGTCACCGCCCAGTGGGTTGATTTTCACCGACAGCACATCCGTATCCACTTCAATTAACCCCTGAGTTGGGGTCAGGGTGTCCGGTTGCGGCGCACTGCTGGTTACGGTGGGATCAACCGGCACATCTGCAGTGGAAGCGTTGCTCACTTCAGTGGGAACATCGCCCGTGCCATCCTGTGGATAACTTTGTGAATAAGATTCTGCCTGCTCGGCCAGAGGTGCATCCACGTAATCTTTCTGCCATTGCAGAATCATCATGTAAGAAACCACTGCCAGGGCAGCAATCAGTAACGTTCGTTGCCAGTCCATCTTTCACTTACTGTCTGTCGGATTGAATTCAGGTTGGTCAGGTCCGCGGCAGCAACGGGCGCCCGGTACGGGATCGTAACCGCCAGCGTGCCATGGGTGACATTTAGATAGCCGCCGCAAGGTTAACAGGCTGCCGCGCGCAAAGCCATAGTGTTGAATCGCTTCCTGGGCATAGGCGGAACAGGTGGGTTCGAAACGGCAATGGGGCGGCATCAACGGGCTGATAGCCAGTCGATAGAATTTCAGCAGCAGTAACGCGATCTGTTTCAGAATGCCCCCTAGCCGAAGCTCAATGCCTGGCTTGCGCTTTGCGGTCTGGCTGGGGATTATGACATCGCTGTATCAGTCGGGGCCAGTATTTATCCAGCTCCGAGGCCAGTTCCTGGGGTTCCATGGCGCGGCTGCCGGGACGGGCGAGCACCACAATATCAAGTCCGGTGAGTTGATCCTGGGCCAGTCGAAAGCGGGTGCGAACGATGCGTTTGAAAGTATTTCGATCTACTGCCCGTTTGAGGTGCTTTTTCGCAACGACCAAACCCAGCCTGGCAGGTTGCTCGGGCTGGGTTTTGCTTGCTAGCAGCAGGAAGGCGGAATGACTGACGCGACCATCGGTTTGGTCAAATACGCGCTTGAATTGCGCGGGTGTCAGTAGACGCTGGTGACGTTGAAACGAAAATGGGCTCACGCCACCGATTCAGCGCTTACGCAGACAGACGCTGACGGCCTTTGGCGCGACGACGAGCCAGAACTTTACGACCGTTTTTAGTCGCCATGCGAGCACGAAATCCGTGAGTACGCTTGCGCTTCAGGTTGCTGGGTTGGAATGTTCTTTTCATGATTCGATCGCTCTGAGTGTTCAAGTGTCGCCGCCGGTGTGGCTTACACCAGGACGGCACCATGGGAAAAAGAGGCGCAATTCTACGGTTAAGTTTGAACACTGTCAATGCATGGAATTGGAAAGGTTTTTCCACAATCCACAGGTCGTAATAATAAATAATATATAGATAGAAAAAAGATTATGGTTATTGTTACTAGGCTTGATGTTTTCTGTGGATAAGCTTAATAAAAGTTTTAAAAACATGATCTTATATTCATAATAACACTGTGGCCGAAAACGGTATTAACTGATCAGAAGCTGATGACGTAATTGTGGATAAGTAAGTTGATGTGGTTATACCCAATTTGGTACCCATCCTATACCCCCGTTCATGCAGGTTTTGTCCACAGGTAAATTCATATGATTCGTCAAGGAGTTGGGGAAGAAAAAACTCACTTTCTTCTGTGGATAAGTCACCATTCGGGGTATATCATTCTTCTTTCATTCTGATTTCTACTGCTGATATCACTGGGGGCTGGCCAAGTGGTAAGTTCGCTATGGCATCAATGCCTTGATCGACTACAAGAAGAATTACCCTCGCAACAATTCAACATGTGGATCCGACCGCTTCAGGCAGAAGTGGACGGTGTGCAATTGCGCCTGCTGGCACCCAACCGGTTTGTGCTGGATTGGGTTAATGAGAAGTTTCTGGGCCGCATCTCTGAGTTGATGAAAGAATTAACCCTGGATGAGGAACCCATGAATGTGGTGTTGGCCATCGGTTCCCGCCAGTCCAGGCCAACCCCTTCCAATGTGGACACCACCACCGGGCGCTCCGGGCGTTCGGTAACGGTTGTGGAGCACGCCGTCAGCCAACGTGCTGCCGTTGCAGCGGGTAATAAAGGCAATAGCATCAAGGAAAACCGCCCACGGGAAGTGGACATGGGCGGCACCATCAAACACAAGACCAATCTTAACCCCGCCTTCACCTTTACCAGTTTTGTGGAAGGCAAATCCAACCAATTGGCCCGGGCCGCCGCCACTCAGGTGGCCGAGAATCCCGGTCAGGCCTATAACCCCCTGTTTCTGTACGGCGGGGTTGGTCTGGGTAAAACCCACTTGATGCACGCAGTGGGTAATTTCATGATGACCCAGAACCCTAACGCTAAAGTGGTGTACCTGCACTCGGAGCGTTTTGTGGCCGATATGGTGAAGGCACTGCAGATCAACGCCATCAATGAATTCAAGCGCTTTTATCGGTCTGTAGACGCGTTGTTGATCGACGATATTCAGTTTTTTGCTGGTAAAGAGCGTTCTCAAGAGGAATTCTTCCACACCTTTAATGCACTGCTTGAGGGTGGGCAGCAAATGATCCTCACCAGCGACCGCTATCCGAAGGAAATCAGTGGTGTGGAGGAACGCCTGAAGAGCCGTTTTGGTTGGGGCCTGACTGTGGCTGTGGAACCTCCCGAATTGGAAACCCGGGTTGCCATATTGATGAAGAAAGCAGAGGAAGCAAAAATCAATTTACCGGACGAAGCCGCTTTCTTCGTTGCCCAGCGGGTGCGCTCCAACGTGCGTGAACTGGAAGGCGCCCTGAAGCGGGTTATTGCCAACGCCCATTTCACCGGTAAGCCTATTTCCCTGGAGTTTGTTAAAGAATCGTTGAAGGATTTGCTGGCGTTGCAGGAAAAGCAGGTCAGTATTGATAATATTCAGAAAACAGTGGCTGAATATTTTAAGATCAAGATTGCGGACATATTATCCAAGCGTCGCAGCCGCTCGGTGGCAAGGCCAAGGCAGATCGCCATGGCGCTGGCCAAGGAGCTGACCAATCACAGCTTGCCCGAAATTGGGGATGCCTTTGGTGGCCGTGATCACACAACGGTATTGCATGCTTGCCGCAAGATTAAGGAGCTGCGGGAAAGCAGTTCTGATGTGCGTGAAGATTATACAAATTTATTGAGGTTGCTAACATCATAAGTTAGCACTAACTAACCTTTGGGATTGGTTATGAACTTTACCATAGAGCGTGAAAAATTATTAAGACCATTGCAGCAGGTGGCCGGTGTGGTGGAGCGGCGCCAGACGCTACCCGTGTTGTCTAATGTACTATTGGTTGTGGATGGCGATACGCTGTCGTTGACCGGCACGGACCTGGAAGTGGAACTGGTTGCCCACATCCCCCTGGATAACCAATACGATCACGCTGAAATCACGGTGCCGGCCAAGAAATTACTGGATATTTGCAAATCGTTACCCGACGAAAGCACGATCCAGTTTGTCACGGACGAACAAAAGTTGATGGTGAAATCCGGGCGCAGCCGCTTCAGTCTAGCGACTCTGCCGTCCAATGAGTTTCCCAATCTTGAGGAGACCGACGGTAATGTTACCTTCTCCATTAATCAGGGTTATCTGAAGTCAGTAATCGACCGTACCGGGTTTGCCATGGCCCAGCAGGATGTGCGTTTTTATCTAAACGGCATGTTGTTTGAAGTATCCACCAACTTGCTTAAGGCGGTATCCACAGACGGTCACCGCCTGGCGTTGTGTAACGCGGAGATTCAGGTAGAAGTTGAGAGCCGCATTCAAGCCATTGTTCCCCGAAAAGGGGTGCTGGAGTTGGCCAAGTTATTTGCTGATGTGGACTCTGACGTGTCCGTGGCATTGAGCCCCAACCATATTCGCGTTGAGAGCACCGATTTACGGTTTACGTCAAAATTAATAGACGGCAAGTTCCCGGATTACGAGCGGGTGTTGCCCAAGAATAGTGACAAGACGGTTCTTAGCGATAAGAATGAGATGAAGCAATGCTTTTCCCGGGTGTCCATTCTTTCCAATGAGAAATACCGTGGTGTTCGCTTGCGGCTGGTGAGTGGAAGCTTAACCACCGTGGCCAATAACCCGGAGCAGGAAGAAGCGGAAGAAACCATCAACGTCGATTACGAAGGCAACGAGTTGGAGATTGGTTTTAACGTTAACTATTTGCTGGATGTCATGAATGTGATACGCAGTGAAACGGTCAAGATCCAGTTGGCCGATTCCAACAGCAGCGCTTTGGTGACGGATGCCACTGACGATTCTGCCATGTACGTTGTAATGCCCATGCGTCTGTAGGGTCCTCATGCGGCTGTCCTTCCTGGAGATTACCAATGTGCGTAATCTCCAGCATGTTTCCATCGATCCCAATCCCCGTACTAATTTTATCGTTGGCCCCAATGGCAGTGGAAAAACCAGCTTCTTGGAGGCCATCTCGCTGCTGTCCAATGGACGATCTTTTCGTGCCCCCGATGCTAAAAAGCTGATTCGCAAAGAAGCCAAAGAATTTGTCGTGTTCAGTACCGTTTATTCCGAGCGTTTTGGTACGGCTAGAGTGGGGTTCTCCAAGGATACTGCAGGCAATACCACAGCCCGTATTGATGGTAAGACTCAGAATCGCGTCTCCGCATTGGCCAAGCTCGTCCCTTCTATTTCCATTGATACCACCTCGATAGAGCTCATTGAGGGTGGTCCGTCTTCACGCCGTGGTATGTTGGATTGGGGAATGTTTCACGTGGAACATTCCTTTATGGAACTCTGGATTCACTACCGGGATTCGTTACGGCAAAAGAACGCCCTGCTTAAACATTCAAAAAGCATCAAGGTTTCGGATCTTCGACATTGGAATTCCGTGATGGCCCGCTACGGGGCGCGGCTACATAAGGAACGCTGTGCCTACGCGGACGTACTGGAACAACAATTGAATCGTATACTGTCCGCGTATTTTGATGTGCATGAACCTGTTCAATTACGGTACAGGCCGGGTTGGCCTATGGATCAGGTGCCGGATTTCGCTGATTGCCTTAATATCAAGGTTGAAACAGAGGTTGAGCGCAGGAGCTGCCTGTACGGTCCACACAGGGCGGATTTGGATATCCTGTGGCAGGGTACATTGGCTAAAGATATATGCTCCAGAGGGCAGAAAAAGCTGGTATTATACGGTGTTAGGCTGGCTCAGATCGCTTTGATGATAGAGCGTACCGGAGTGTCACCGTTGATTCTATTGGATGATCTTCCTGCTGAGCTTGATCAAAAGAATATCAAGAATGTAATTCGATTTTTAAAAGAGTTTCCATGCCAGGCGTTTATTACCGCCATCAACGACCAATCGATTACGGATGAAATCCTGTCATCACTGGAAGAACACAAGATGTTCCACGTGGAACATGGAACCTTTACCGAAACACGCTGATACAGAACCCGGAGCACACCGCACTTATGTCTGATGATTCCAATAACACCTATGATTCATCCAATATCAAAGTATTAAAAGGCTTGGATGCTGTCCGGAAACGTCCGGGCATGTACATCGGTGATACTGATGACGGAACAGGTCTCCACCACATGGTATTCGAAGTGGTAGACAACTCCATCGATGAAGCATTGGCTGGCCACTGCACCGAGATTCGGGTAGTCATCCATCCGGACGAATCCATCTCCGTATCGGATAACGGTCGTGGCATACCCGTTGATATTCACCCCGAAGAAGGCAGATCTGCGGCCGAAGTCATCATGACAGTGCTCCATGCCGGCGGTAAATTCGATGACAATTCCTATAAGGTGTCGGGAGGCCTGCACGGTGTAGGGGTATCCGTGGTTAACGCCCTGTCCACGAAACTGAAAATCACCATCCGCCGGGAAGGCAAAGTATGGGAGCAACACTACCAGGATGGTGTTCCCGAAGCTCCCCTGGCGCCGGTGGGGGATACGGACAGCACCGGTACTGAATTACACTTTTGGCCTTCCTCTGAAACCTTTACTAATATCAAGTTCTCCCACGACATACTGGCAAAACGCCTGCGAGAACTGTCATTCCTCAATTCCGGTGTACGCATTGTGCTGGTGGATGAGCGTTCCGGTGAAGAAGATGTTTTCCAATATGAGGGTGGTTTGTCCGCCTTTGTATCGTACCTGAACCAGAATAAGACCCCACTTAACCAGGTATTCTACTTCCAGGGCAGCCGGGAAGACGAAGGCATCACCGTGGAAGTTGCGTTGCAATGGAATGATTCCTACCAGGAAAATATCTATTGCTACACCAATAACATCCCCCAGCGGGACGGTGGCACCCACCTGGCTGGATTCCGGGCCGCCCTCACCCGCTGCTTGAATTCGTACATCGAAAAAGAAGGCTTACAGAAGAAGGCAAAAGTCAGTACCAGTGGCGATGATGCCCGGGAAGGGCTCACCGCCATCGTGTCGGTAAAAGTGCCGGACCCCAAGTTTTCATCCCAAACCAAAGACAAATTGGTGTCTTCTGAGGTTAAAGGGGTGGTGGAACAGCATATGATGGAGCGCATGCAGGATTATCTGCTGGAAAATCCCAACGACGCCAAAATAATCTGTAACAAGATCATTGATGCAGCCCGGGCCCGTGACGCAGCCCGCCGAGCCCGGGAAATGACCCGACGCAAAGGTGTTCTGGATATTGCGGGATTGCCCGGTAAGTTGGCGGATTGTCAGGAGAAAGACCCGGCGCTGTCGGAACTGTACCTGGTGGAGGGTGATTCTGCGGGAGGATCGGCCAAGCAGGGCCGTAACCGTAAAACCCAGGCAATACTGCCCCTGAAAGGTAAGATTCTGAATGTAGAAAAAGCCCGCTTTGATAAGATGCTTTCCTCCGCTGAGGTGGGCACGTTGATTACCGCCATGGGCTGCGGCATTGGTAAGGATGAGTACGATCCGGATAAATGTCGTTACCACTCCATCATCATTATGACGGACGCGGATGTGGACGGTTCCCACATTCGCACCCTGTTGCTGACCTTCTTCTTTCGGCAAATGCCGGAGGTGATCGAACGTGGCTATGTCTACATCGCCCAACCACCTCTGTATAAAATCAAGAAAGGTAAGCAGGAACAGTACCTTAAAGACGATGCAGCGCTGGAAAACTACCTCACACAAAGCGCACTGGATGAAGCCTCCCTGCACGTAAATGCGGAAGCACCGGGTATTAGCGGCTCCGCTTTGGAAGAGTTGGTGAAAGAATACCGTACTGTTTATAAGCGTATCGATCGACTGTCACGGGTCTACCCTGCCTTTGTGTTGGAACAACTGATCTACTCCCCTACTCTGTATGAAGCTGATCTGACCCAATCCGAAACGGTGGCAAAGTGGAGCCTGCAGCTGAATGCCCATCTGGCAGGTAAATCACCGGCCACGGAACGCTATGAAGTCAGTACGTTTGAAGACCAGGAGCGCCATATATTTCTTCCCAAGATTCTGCAGGTGGCTCATGGAGTGCCCACGGAATACATACTCTCCAGGGAATTTCTGGTATCGGATGATTACAAAGCCATTGCCACCTTGGGCGAAAAATTAATGACGCTGTTGGAAGAAGGGGCCTATATCAAGCGTGGCGAAAAGACACAACCTGTGGATAGTTTTGACCAGGCATTGAGTTGGCTGATGACGGAATCCAAACGGGGCCACGCGATCCAACGCTACAAAGGGTTGGGGGAAATGAACCCGGATCAACTGTGGGAAACCACCATGGACCCGGAAACGCGACGTATGCTTCAGGTTACCATCGAGGACGCCATTGCGGCTGATCAAATATTCACCACATTGATGGGGGATCAGGTCGAGCCGCGCCGAGACTTTATAGAAACCAATGCGCTGAATGTTTCCAACCTGGATGTTTAGAAAGTACTTGTGGGATCTCATAATTCGTGAACTGAGGTCTCACAATCGTGAATTGGCGTCTCGTAATTCGTCGACTGGCACACTGTAATGCAAATGATACAGCAACCTAAATTATTTAGATTGCTGTTACTGAAAGCACACATTAGTAACATGTTCAAATTTCTTGGTAGTGTCGACCTAGAAATCTATTAGCTTTTGTGAAAGATGCTCTTTTGTAATTATCTAAATTAAGCTTTTGAGTATTATAGTCCGTGGAGTTATAGCCATTATTTGGGTGGGGAATCTATGAAGTAGGTACCGAAAGGCTGATTCATAGGAATAGTCGCTCTGTGAGTTACGAGAGCTTGGGGCTATTCAGGGGGCACCCTTGTGCTTGTTCGAAATTATTCTATAAATTCAATTGGTTATGAGGGGATCATCTCGTTTTCTTATAAGCACTTGTCTGCCCACCTACGAAAACTTGTTGCTATAGTCCCATAATGGGACTATAGTTGGCCATATGAGAATCATCGCACTGTCGACACTGAAAGCCTTCTGGGAAGAAAGCCCGGAGTATATGGATGCAAAGGAGCCAACATTAGCTTGGCACCGTCATACCTTGCATGCCGATTGGAGCTCACCTGCCGAGGTAAAGCAGGACTTCAGGAATGCCAGCATCCTTAAAGATGGTCGGGTGGTGTTCAATATTGCAGGGAACAAGTACCGACTGGTGGTCTGGATCAACTACGCCTATCGAGTTGTATACATCCGCTTTATTGGCACTCATGCGCAGTATGACAAGATTGACGTACAAACTATTTAGTTGCCCAAGAAGTAGAAACGAAAGGTAAAGACTATGGACATCAAACCCATTAAAACTGATGCCGACTACCGAGCGGCATTAAAAGAAATAGAAGGCCTGATGATGGCTGGTCCAGACACACCTGAAGGTGAGAAGCTGGATATCATGGTCACCCTGATTGAGGCTTATGAGGCCAGGCATTTTCCGATGGATTTGCCCGACCCTGTAGAAGCGATCAAATTTGAAATGGAACGCAAAGGCTTAACCGTTAAAGATCTGGAGCCCATGATCGGAAAAAGCAACCGAGTTTACGAGATTCTCAATCACAAACGCTCGCTGACTTTGAAGATGATCTGGAAACTGCATGAGGGCCTGGGCATTCCGGCAGAGTCGTTGATAAAACCACCACAAGCGCATGCCTAATCGTTCAGATAAATTTCGGGACATCTCCAACATTGATGCGAGGTTGAATGAGCTTGAGCGGGAAAAGCAGCAACTCATAGCTCTCAGGGAAGAACTGTTAAAATCCAAGCCAATACCTGCTGTTTCAGGCTCCTTCTCTACAAAACAAAAAAAGCAATTTTCAGAGGCCTGTTCCATGGCCGCATTGATATTTTTGCCAACCGCTGGCAGAATCAACAAGGACGAAGTGGCTATGCTGTGGCTTGTAACAACGAGTGGGTAAAAGGGATCTGTAACAAACCACGTATCAAATGCCAGGATTGTTCTCACCGCCAATTTAGTGAATTAAACGATCAGGTTATTTATCGCCACTTGGCTGGACAGCAGATAGTTGGCCTCTACCCGTTACTCCAGGATAATACCTGCTTTCTACTGGCTGTCGATTTCGATAAAGGCAACTGGCAAGACGAAGTAAAAGCGATGTCCAGAGCCTGAACCGAATATAACGTACCTCACGCAGTAGAGATTTCCCGCTCTGGAAACGGCGCGCACCTCTGGATATTTTTTGATGACAAAGTTCCCGCCAACGAAGCTCGCTTATTGGGTTTTGGCCTGCTCGATAAGGCGATGGAGATTTACCCTAACCTGTCTTTCGATTCTTATGACAGGCTGTTTCCCAATCAGGATATTCTTCCCGAAGGAGGGTTTGGCAATTTAATTGCACTGCCACTGCAACGCGAAGCGAGACTCGCAGGCAATAGCTCATTTGTTGATGCAGAATTAAATATCATTGACGATCAATGGCAGTATCTTTCGCGGATAAAGCGTCTGTCCAAGCAGGATTTAAGCACGCTAATTTCGCAGATTTCCTCAAACGTAAGCCTGATGTCAGATCAGAACATCACCGATACCCGGCCGCCGTGGGAAATAACCGCTAAATCCAAACCCCTGACGCTTGAACCCCCTCCTCAGCAAGTTACCGTAACCTTGGCCAACCACGTGTATTTTGCGATGAAGGAACTACCAAGCGCACTTTCAGCCAGATTAAGACGATTGGCCAGCTTTTCAAATCCAGTTTTCTTTAAAACATAGGCGCTTCGATTTTCGACTCATGGCATTCCTCGATTTATTTCCTGTGCACGTATTGAAAATGGTTATCTGGCATTGCCACGCGGATGCCTGGACGATGCTCTCGAATTATTGAAAGAGAACAATATAGAGGTCCAAATCGATGACAAGCGTGAGCTTGGCGCCAGGCTTTCAGGTATAAAACCATTATTAACCTTGAGAAAAAACCAACAGTCTGCCGTAAAGGAAATGTGCAGACATGAATCTGGCATACTGCATGCCCCCACAGCGTTTGGAAAAACCGTCACGGCTATCGGAATGATTGCCAAGCGCAAAGTCAACACACTGATTCTGGTGCACAGCCGCCAACTGCTTGACCAATGGCAGGAAAGACTACGCTCATTTTTGCCGGAAGCGGAGATCGGTGTCATACGGGGTGGAAAGAAAAAGCCAACCGGCGTTATTGATATCGCGACGTATCAAAGCCTGATTAACAAGAAAGACAATACCATTTCCCCCATGGTTCAGGATTACGGACATGTGATCGTCGACGAATGTCACCATGTATCCGCGCCACGCTTTGAAATGGTGTTAAACGAAATTCGGGCGAAATACGTGCTTGGTCTTACAGCCACACCGGAAAGACAGGACGGCCACCAAAAGATCATTTTTATGGCAGCCGGCCCCATCAGGCACAAGGTTAAAAGCTCAAACGATGAAAAGTTTGAGCAGGATGTTCAAATTCACCAACTCTACGATACGCCCCCGCTGCATCTTTCTCGATCCGAAGAGCGGCCGAAGATTTCAGATGCCTACCGATGGATCATGGAAAACGATAAACGAACTCAACGTATTGTTTCAGATGTTATCAATAGCGTTCGTGAAGACAGGCACCCAATCGTCCTAACAGAAAGACGAGAACACGCGCAGATGATAAACAATCTTCTTGCAGAAAGCGGTATTGATTCAGTCATCTTGAAAGGGGCGATGAAGGCCGCAGAACGCAAGCGTGTTGACGAATGCTTACATTCAGCACAGGTTGTCGTCGCTACCGGGAAATATGTGGGAGAGGGCTTTGATCTACCCAGACTGGACACATTGTTTCTCGCTATACCAATCGCCTGGAAAGGTTTCCTGGCACAATATGCGGGAAGGATTCATCGGGAATCAGAAGGCAAAACGCAGGTGACCATTCACGACTACGTTGACTGTGGCCTCCCCATGCTCCAGCGCATGTTCAATAAACGAGAGAAGAGCTACAAGACGATGGGCTATACCGTTCAGTTTTCAAATGAGCAAAGAAGTACTGACACAACTATCATAGATAGTGCGCTGTTCTCTTAATAGCACACAACACAAGCTGACGGTTATCGTGTGGCGCTTGAGTTTATGTGGAAGGTGTCTATTTATATAATAAATTCTCGAGAAAACATGCAATCTGATCCCTTTCTTTGTGTGTTAGCTATATAAAAAGTTTAATTTTACCCCATGATAAGGGAGCTTTTATAAATGGATGTACATGATCGTGACTATATTGCCGCTGTGATTAATTACTTTTGGGGGCCGAATTTAACCACGCCACAATCAATAAATGAGTCGGCAGCAGTAGTGGCTTATGGTGCACTAGAGCAGACCAATATTTGTTCTGATTCTATGGATCTCGTGCCTAGGCCGATGGGTGTTCCCAGCTCAACTTATGCAATCAAGCAACTAGCGAAGATTGGTAAGAGAATTTTGTCCGGTGATACTTCTATATACAACACATGTAAAGTGAAGGTAGGTGTGAACTTTAAATCTGAGATTGTGATGGCACTGAGAGGAATTTGATTATGATCAAGACCACGATAGCTACACTCTTTCTGATGCTAACGATGAGCGTTCATGCCGAGCCTGAAGTGGAACTCTTATATTCGGATCTGAAAGTTAAGCTACCAGGCCAATTCACATTGATTGGTGATGTCGGTGGTGAGGATAACATCCTGATTATCCGATATGGGAGTGATAAGGGGAAAAACTACATCGCGTTTACTGATATGACCAACGATAAGTCTTTAGACTATGGTTGCCCAATCAAAGTGTTCTTTGATGACCTGTTTTCCGGTGATGACTCCACCTGTAATGCTGAAAACTTAAGCATCATGCGAGAAACCTTTATTGATAATAAGGATGTAGAGCTTTGGCAAGTTGGAGGCTACACGGTTAGATATTCGGGTGGAAAGAACAAGTCTTTCGCATTCGTAAGCGCTGAAGATGGAAAATTGGTCAAAGTCGATTCTGATTTCTTAAAGAAGGAAAGGTATAAAGCCTTGCTGGGTGACTTGTAGTATGCTGCGGCATGCAATCTAAAATGACTAAACTTTGTGCAGTCGAATAGAAAATGCAGTATCGTGCCAATTACTTGATACGATACCTAGGCTGTGGGTAAGATTGTGCATAACTTTAGCCTTTAAAAGAGTCAGGGTCCCTTGTGTCGTATGCTTGATAGGCGCAACTCTGGATTTGTTTAGATATCCATTAAGTATATGATTTTAAAAAGACTTCATGATTTACGGGATTTGGTGGGCAGTAGAGCATAGTTTACGGGATTTCATTGAGGTTGAAATAATACCGTAAATTATGAAAAGGCTTAAAAATCAATAAGATATGATTTTGCAAATAATGGGATCCTACACTGAGCTCACCCTGCACGACTGGTATGCCCAACATAGCAGTCGTGCGATCCATCAAATCAAACTCCGCCGATGCGTTGCGTCAGCGCCTGGCAGATCTTATTAATATCTTTCTGATTCAGGTCGTGGGATATCATCCCCTCAATAGTAAAACTGATGATCTGAATGTCGGCATCAAAACCATCAGTGGGTTGTGCGCCGGGCAATTGCATGATCAAGAGCCGTTCCATCAGCGCATGAAAACCTGCATGCCACTTGTGCACGGCCTCCGAAGAATGAATCCGGTTATGCACCGTAGTGATCAGACCGTTAAAGGGTTTTAGTTGGTTCACCAGCCAAACCAGTTGTTCAGATAGCGGTTTATCCACCATATCTGCCAGATAAACTTTCATATATTCCTGCACAAACTGATCGTTCACTGCCAGTAGCAAATCGTCTTTGTCTTTGAAATACCAGTAAATAGTATTGGGGGTGACCCCTGCTTCACTAGCGATACGGCTCATGCTGGTACGATCGAAACCATCCTGCAGAAACAGACGGCATGCTGCCTGTACCAGCTCGGATCGTTTTTCGGCCTTGGGTTGGTCCAATCGATTGGTTGGCATAGCCGCCTCTTGACTGACATTTAAGACCAATGATAGTCTATCTCTTGATCACAATTCAAGAGTTAGACTATGCCATCCTTTACCATCGAGAATCATCGGTTTCCATCGGGACAGGATACCTGTCATGCCTGGCTATACCGGCCGGATAGTGAGCATAAACGCCCGGTGATCATCATGGCGCACGGTCTGGGGGGGGTGAAGCGGGCAGGTTTGCCGAACTTTGCGCAGCGGTTCAGCGAGGCGGGTTACGCGTGTTTGGTGTTTGACTATCGATACTTTGGTGAAAGTGGTGGCGAACCCAGGGAATGGCTGGACATTCCCAGTCAGCTGGCTGACTGGGACGCAGCTATAACCTATGCCAAAACACTAACGGCGGTAGACACGAATCGTATTGTGCTTTGGGGTACCTCATTTGGCGGCGGTCATGTCATCGTTACCGCTGCCAGGCACCCGGAGATCACGGCTGCTATTTCCCAATGCCCTTTTACCGATGGGCCCTCATCCGTTTTTGCTATCAACATGGTTACCAATGCTAAATTGGCGGCGCTGGGTGTCCGCGATAAAATATCATCCTGGCTCGGCAAAGAGCCGGTACGGGTAGACCTGGTAGGGAAACCGGGCACCACGGCATTGATGACATCAGAAGATTCCCTGCAAGGCTACAACGCAATCAAGGATAGTAGCGGTGCGACGGATGTACCTGAAAGGATAACCGCCCGAATCGGGTTACAGCTGCTCACCCATCAACCGGGTAAGTGGGCCCGCAAGGTAAGATGCCCAATATTGTTTAATGTATGTGAGCACGACAGTGTGGCACCGGCCGGGCCCACCTTGAAATACGCCGTACAAGCACCCAGGGGAATCGTCAATCGTTATCCGTACGGCCATTTTGATATCTATGTGGGCGAGGCTTTTGAAACGAACATTCGGGATCAATTGAATTTTCTGTCCAGCTATGTACCAATCTCTGGCCCTTCATAACATCACCCCGTTCAATACCAATACTGCGTTAATCTAATATTGCGTAAACACTATACTACTAACGTCTGTGCAGATTCATTTCTGTATTGCGCCTGCGTTTTGGCGGGTAGCTGGTATTTAGGTAGGCACATGCGGTACATTTAGCCACATGCGGTTCATTAGCGAAACAACGTAAACAGCACAGTTACCCTGGAATTCACACATTTCAGTGTTACCACCTAACCAGGAGCAGGTGTGAACGAAATTCAGCAAAAAATTGCATTATTTATTGATGCAGATAACGCACCGGCCAGTAAATTCGATGTAGTGTTAAGTGAAGTGGCAAAATACGGTGTGGTCACCATCCGCAAAGCGTATGGCAATTGGAAATCACCAACCCTCAAATCGTGGGAAGAACTGATCCACGAATACGCCATTCAGCCGGTTCAGCAATACGATCTTACCAAAGGTAAAAATGCATCAGACATTGCTCTAGTCATCGATGCCATGGATGTGATGTACACCAAAAACATCGATGTGATGTGCTTTGTGTCCTCCGATTGCGACTTTACACCCATGGTGACCCGCGCTTTGGCGGAGGGAAAGGTGGTGTTGGGATTTGGAGAGCGTAAGACCCCGGCGCCGTTTGTGAACGCCTGTTCAAAATTTCTGTACCTGGACCAGGGCGAATCGGTTGAATCAAAAAGTACTTCAAAGCCCAAGAATATAAAATCGGACACCAAGTTAATTGCCCTGTTACGTCAGGCCATTGAAGCCACCGAAGACGATGATGGTTGGGCTGATCTGGGCAGTGTGGGTGCGAACATATCCAATCGAACCTCCTTTGATTGTCGTAACTACGGTTTTAAAAACCTCAGTAGCCTGTTTCGATCCATCGACTTATTTGAGATCAAGCACGGCCAGGGGAAATCTTACCTGGTGCGGGATACCCGAAAGCACAAAAAAGCTTAATGGGTGTTAAGTGGTGCGGCATGCACCACTTAACTTGCTCATCGTCAACCGGTTCACTAGTACCAATGTACTCACACCCTTGTTTCAGCCGGCGACTTTCAGCAGGTTTTCCACTGACCTGACACTGTCCATATTTTTCACCAGTTGTTCGGCCAGATCCTTTTCTGCCTCCGTTTTCACTTCACCGTCAAGGGTCACCACGTTCTCGTTGGTATCCACGTTGATGTCGACACCATCCACGAATTCGTTGGCCAGCAGCTTCATTTTAACTTTTGCCGTAATGGTGGCGTCTTCGACAGCGGCCAGGAAACTGTCACCCTCTTTTTTTTCCTCCTCTGCTTTGGCATCCTCGGAAATCAATAACAGGTTATCCACTTCCTCGATACCCGCGACACTGAGGGCGATTTCTTCAGCCAGTTCTTTCTCTACACCATTACTGACATTGCCCCTGAGCATGGCCTTGGAATCCGTTACTTCAACATCAATGGTGAAACTGTTCAGATTCTCATTGAACAGTAACGCGGTTTCAATCTTACCTTCCCGTAAACCGTTATTGAAATAGCGCTTGGTATCCTGGGACATGGCCTCGATCTTTTGCTGTATGGCGGGCTCTTCCGCATAGGTGTGAATGGCCGCTGTGGAGGCGACACCCACACAGACTGCCAGTGCGATACGCTTGATTACATGTAAGTGAGAATCTGTTCCAAATTGCCTGTGCATGACGCTTCTCCTTGAGGTACTTTACCATGTGCATTCGTTGCTTTTTAGTTTCTCTTACCGATAATTCTTTGCGAACATCGTGCCAAATCAGGCTGTCTGTATACGACACAAGCTTATCCTGTCGTGCCCACCAACCTATTGTAATTATCACCAGATTTGGAATGTGAATCTGTAAGCATTACAAACCGCGCCACCTTATGACTGACGATCGGGGGATTGCTCCGATGAATGCAGATTCAATGTACTATCGCCGAAATAGACAGTTTGATGAGGAAACGGAATTTCAATACCATGCTCATCAAATGTGTATTTAATGCGACGCTTGAATTCCCTGCCAATGGTCCAGCGATCGTGCGCCCGTGTTTTGATACGGGCTTTGATTACCACCGCACTGTCGGCGAACTGATCAACACCCAGAATCTCCAACGGCTCTAGGATCAGATCCTGATACTGCTCCGACTCACGCATGCCTTCATCAATGTTTTTCAAGTGCTCTATCACCTGATCAGTATCTTCCTTGTAGGCCACGCCCACATCGAACAGGTAGTAGCTGTACTCCTTGGTGTAGTTATCCACAATGGACACTTCACCAAAGGGCACGGTATGGACGATCCCCTCCAAATCCCGAAGTTGGATCTTGCGCAGGGTGATACGCTCTACCCGGCCGCTGCGCTGCCCCACTTGCACAACATCCCCAATTTGCAGCAGATCTTCCAGGATAACGGTAATGCCGGTGAGAAAATCCTTAACCAGCGTCTGTGCACCAAAGCCAACGGCAATACCCAATACCCCGGCACCGGCCAACAGCGGCATGATATCGACACCCAATTCCGAGAGCACGATAAGGGATGACAGTGTCATCAGTACCACCAGTAAGATATTTCTGATCACCGGTAACAGTGTTTGAATGCGGGTATTGTGTCCGTAATGGCTGCGGGCCATGCTGTACTCCAGCGTGGCGTTGCTGAATTCCCATAGGCTGGCAAACAGCAAAACGATAAAGAACAAGGTGAAACACTGGGTCATGACTGAGGTAAACGGCACGCCAAACAGAATACCGTTATCGGCGAATTCAAGAATCTCGCCCAGACTGTACAGCAACAGAACCAGGCTCAAAACAATAACGAATCCCCACTGGATTTTGATGCAGAGATTAAAGCGCCCAGCAGACAGATGAAAGCGCCGGCGCAGCGTCTGCAGGCGTCGTTCCAGAAACCGGGCCAACAGGTTATTCAGCAGAATACACACCAACCAGACCAGCACTGAACCCAACGCCAAAAGATACTGTAACAGACGGGTATCACTTACACCCAGATCGTCCAATTGTGTAGCGATCTTTCTGGTCAGTGCGCTGCTCTGATCATCAATCTTAAGCCATTCCACCAGCCCATTGGCTTCGTTATGAGATTCCGCTCTGGCTTGCCGCAGGGTTTTCAGTTGTGCAATCAGTTCCTGCCGACCGGTCTCACTTTCCAGAGTGGTTATCAGCTCATCCAATGGTTGCTGATTGTTGGGCTCGGTGGCAGCGAACAGTGATGCGCCGGAGATCATCACCAGTAACGCGGCCACCAGGGTGAATAGAGTCTTGCTAATCACTGTAGAATGCTTCATGCACAATGTTCTCCCGGGGCGGGTGCATGGAAAGTGATGGCAATACGGTTTACAGATTGTTGCGGGTTTTGCCGGTTGCGGCGAAGATCAATGCCAAAACGATACCCACCACAAAGAGTATCCAGGCGATGTGGGTAGCGGTGCCGGCGATACCAGTGAAACCCAGTAAGCCCGCAATGAGTCCTAAAACCAGAAAAGTCAGTGCCCAACTAAACATACGCTGTGCTCCTCTTACGAAAATAAAAATACGCAGTGTCCAGTAAGGTAAAGCGAGAACCATGCCAGAGTATGACGTCACAGTATGATAAAAAAAGCCCAATTGGGGGAATTGGGCTAAACACATGGGGATGGAAAGATTAAGCAATAAAAGTCGACATTAGAACTTAAAGCGCACACCGGCGCTGGCGTGATCCAGATCGGTATCAGCGCGCAATGAATCATTGGCCAGCAGACCAACTTCATCTTCGGTGAACTCCACGTTGTAGCGGGTGTAATCAAAAGTGATGTCCACGCTTTCGGTTACGGAAAACGCTGCACCCACACCCCAGAAAAGCTCTTCACCATCGGCACTGCCGTCGTAACCCAGAACTTCGTAATCGGAGTCCCACCACAATTGACCGCCTTTGGCATGCAGTGAGAAGAAATCGGTGATCGGTAATGTTCCCTTAACTGCCAGGGTAAAGCCGTCGGTGTCGGCCTCGGCAAGGTTACCGCCATATTTACCAAAATCAATATAGCTGCCTTCAACGCCAAAGAATTGGTTCAGGTCTCCACCCAGAATCAGTTGATAGGCATCATTATCGTCCTCGAAATCATCATTGTCTTTTACCTTGAGGTAACCATAGGTGGCACCCAGATAAGGCCCTGATCCATTGCTTCCGGCGGCGGCCACCCAGCTGGCCGATAACATGAGAGTGGCGATGACAGAAGCGTTGACTAAAATCTTCATAGATTCCTCCTTGGTGTATGAATCGATCGGATTAACAGTTTTCGTTATCCGCATTCATGGTTTGCTTGGCGTCTTCACACAGGTCTTCCACTTTATTGCCGGTATCGGTCATCACTTCATCGATGCTTTCGCCGGCTTCCTCGGCTCCACCTTCGTTAACGTCACAAGCGGTAATAACAACAGAGAGGGCGGTAATAAACGCAAAAATGAGATAGCGCATGATGTTCTCCTTCGGTCAGTGTCAGGTTAGTTGTTTCAACTACCATGCCAGTTTCCGTGCAAAGCGGGTCGGCCCTTCCATCATGGGCCTTGCAGGCAAGTTAAGCAGATCAGTAGCAGGTTATCGGCAAAGCCAGGTGGGGCAGGAACCGGAATGGATTACAAACTCTATGCAAGTGCTACAAACAAAAAAGCCGGCTTTGGGCCGGCTTTCTGTTATAGTGAATGTTCTCTACTGCATCATCGCCAGAGGCTTGTTGGAGGAGATATATTCCACCACCACACGACGATTCTGCTCTCTGCCGTTGGGGTTCTCATTGCTGGCGATGGGCTGGCTTTCACCAAAGCCTTCCACTTTCCATTGTTCCGGATCCAGATTGGCTTTCAGAAAGGATTCCACCGACTTTGCCCGCTCCCGGGACAAGGTATCGTTGTAGATTTCAGGTCCAATGGCATCGGCATGACCCTGAATAACAATGCGGCTGTTTTCCAGGTCACTCTTCTGGGCAGTGGTAATCAACTGCTTCAGTTCGCGCCGAGATTCTTCGGTGAGCTGCGCCGAATCGAATTCAAAATACACGGTTTTTTTATGCACGGCCAAAACCGGTTCCGCTTCAACGGCGGTGACCTCTGGAGTGGGTTTTTGAACGGGCACAAAAACCGGTTCCGGCTCAGTTTGCGCCACGGGTTCCTCCACCGGTTCAGCGCTGGGTGTAGAGCTGCACCCGCTGATGGCCACACCGCCGAGTAACAAGGCAATCAATGCATATTGGTGAACAGTTGGTTTCATGTAGGATCTCCTGTCAGATGCAATCGTCGCATGGGATTCTAGCCAGTTTTGTGCCACCCAGGTAAAAGTTAAGCCGATCAATCAATTATCAGTACCTGCGATGAATAATTGATCAACATTCAAAGGGGGGTTGTAAGTGTTACTGCTCACTTTGCAATTACTACCAGGCGCCGGGATGCCAGCAGCGAGAAATGTGCCATGGAATCAACATTTGGTACTGTGTAATATCTATTGCTTTCACGATAACAGAAGGGTATTTCAGCCGTGGCAAACATCTTGATGGTGGATGATGACGCCAGCTTCACAGAAGCGACCGCTAAAATTATTCAACTTTTGCAGCACGAGGTGCAGGTGGCCGGTTCCGTTGAGGAGGCCCGCAGCTGTCTGCAGCAAACCAGCTTCGATATAGTGCTGTTGGATATCATGTTACCCGATGGCAGTGGGTTTGAAGTGCTTGACTCCATTTACCGTTTTAACCGGTCCGCACACATTGCCTTTATTACCGGACACGTTGCGGTGAAGAACATCATACGTTCAGTGGCGGGCCCGGAGGTCAGCTTTCTGTTAAAGCCCATTGACGTCGACAAGATCCGAAACCTGTTGAGCCGTGTTGTGTCTGCCAACGACAATCACGAAGATGAAGGTATTACCCGGCATTTCGGTGTACTGGTGGGCGAAACTCCGGTAATGCAGGGGTTGTACACCATGATTGAGCGCGTTGCCGCGTCTTCAGCCAATGTCCTCATTCAAGGCCAAAGCGGATCGGGAAAGGAGCTGGTAGCCCGCGCCATCCACAATGCCACCGGTTGTGAAGGTGCGTTTGTGGCGGCAAACTGTGGTGCCATACCGACCGAACTCATTGCCAGTGAGTTGTTTGGCCATGAGAAAGGAGCGTTTACCGGAGCCAGTGCCCGTAAGATCGGGCTGTTTGAGCGGGCGCAGGGTGGCACCCTGTTCCTGGATGAAATCACTGAAATGCCGTTGGAAATGCAACCTAATCTATTGCGGGTTCTGGAAACCGGTAAAATCTGCAGAGTGGGAGGCAGTCAGGAAATCGACGTTGACTGTCGCGTGCTGTCGGCCACCAACCGCAGCCGCGAGGAGCTGGCCTCGAAACAGTATCTGCGTGAAGATATCTACTTCCGGTTGGCGGTGTTTCCCATTGATTTGCCATCACTGCAGGAGCGTCGGGATGACATTCCCTTATTGGCACAGGCGTTTCTCAACGAGTTCAATCAAAAGCAGAACACCGCTTACCGCCTGGATGAAGCATCAATGGAGCGTTTGCAGCAGTACAGTTGGCCCGGTAACATCCGTGAGCTGAGGCATGCCATCCAGCGGGCGCATATCCTCACCGCACCGGAGGAAGCACTGCTGCAACTGCCTGATGAACTGAGTTCACCTTTTGCCAGTGAGGCGGCATCACCTACAGCATTACAGGCAGGTAAAACCATTGAAGAAGTCGAAAAGCAACTGATAATCGAAACGCTGAAAGCCACACAGGGTGCCAAACCCGAAGCGGCGGACATGTTGGGTATCAGTTTGAAAACGTTGTATAACCGTTTAAATCAATATCAACAGTCATCGAATATCAGCCTGGAGTCCGGTTGAGGAGGCGGGTATGACCGACACCGAACACGAACCACTGGATCGACACGCACTGAGGAACATGCTCAATAACATCACCATGAACGCCGAACTGGTTAAACTGATGGTACAACAGGATGTGCCTAACGATCAGGTTTTGGATAGTGTTGAAAAAATGTTGCAGGAATGTAAGCACTGCGCCCGTTATTTGAATCAACGTTGAGGTTGTCACGAACGGTTTATGAAGCATAGCATCAGTGTCTTACACCGGGTCTGGCTTTTCAGCATCCTCGCTTTAGTCCTGTTGATGGGTATTAACGCAGTGCAATCCTATCAGGCCATCGAAAAGCTGGTGCATAATGAGCAACGGGCCAGCACCACTAAATCCATATTGCGGGCGATCAAGGATGTATTTTCGTCGGTCCAGGATGCTGAGCTGGGCTTGCGGGGCTTTCTGATTACCGGCAAGGCGGATCACCTGCGGCCGTACTTTACCTCCCTGGAAAACATTCAGCAGCACATCTCCCATCTGCGCAGTTTTAACCCTGAGTTACCGGAACAAACCCAGCGTATCAATGATCTGGAGGATGCGATTCTGGAACGTTTGGATCAGATGACCGATCACATTAATCTGCGCAGTGAGAACGCGGAGTTGGATTGGCTGTCATCCAGCAACATGTTTGCCAGCCATGAGAGCCTTACCAATATCCGTAACCTGATCATGCAGATGGAGGAGGCTGAATACCAACTGTTGGAAACCCAATCCCGTGAGGCAGGCCGCAGCCGTAAAACCGTCATGCAAACCATCGTGGTGGCCAACGGTTTGGTGCTTATGCTGCTGATATTCATCGCGGTGCTGTTGTATCGGGCCATCAGCCGCCAACAATTGGAAGCGACCCACCTGGAGGCTGTTGTAGAAGAGCGAACCCGGGCGTTGCAGCGTTATTCAGAAGAGCTGAAACGCAGCAACCGGGAGTTGCAGGATTTCGCCTTTGTGGCATCCCACGATCTGCAGGAGCCCCTGCGCAAGATCCGCACCTTTGGCGATCGGTTGAAATCCCGTTATGGTGACCAGATCGGCGATGGTGCCGATTACATACAACGAATGCAGAACGCGGCCCTGCGCATGTCCAAGCTGATCGATGATCTGCTGACTTTCTCGCGGGTATCCACTCGTGCCAAACCATTTCTTAAGGTGGATCTAAATCTGGTGCTGGCAGAAGTGCTGGATAATCTGGCGGTACCAATCGAAGAAACCCGTGCGGTCATTGAAAAGGATACGCTGCCGGTGGTGAATGCGGACCCGTCGCAAATGAAGCAGTTGCTGCAGAACATTATCGGTAACGCGTTAAAGTTTGTGCCCACCGACCGGGCCCCCCATATCAGGATTCGCTACGAGCAGCAGGAACAACGCTATCGCCTTGCCATCGAAGATAATGGCATCGGTTTCGATGATCAGTACCTGGACAAGATCTTTACGCCGTTTCAGCGGCTCCACGGCCGCCATGAATACGAAGGTACCGGGATCGGGTTGGCTATCTGCCGCCGCATAGTGGAACGACATGGCGGTGAGATTACCGCACGCAGCGAGCCCGGTGTGGGCACTACCTTCGAGTTGGAGCTTCCTTTTAATCCGCCTTTGCAGTTTGCAGCCGAGAGAGAGACATCATGAACAACGGAAAGCCTATTGTGATTCTGATGGCCGATGACGATAAAGACGACCAACTGCTGACTCAGGAGGCGTTGCAGGAAAGCCGGGTCAACAACACCTTGATTCTGGTGAACGATGGGGTTGAGTTATTGGAATATCTGCGGGGAGAAGGCCAGTTCAAGGATCAGGAACACATCTGGCCCAGCCTTATATTGCTGGATTTGAATATGCCACGGATGGACGGCCGGGAGGCACTGGCGAAAATCAAAGCCGATCCCCGGTTACGGCGCATACCGGTGGTGATCCTCACCACCTCGAAAACCGAAGAAGACATGCTCAAGGGTTATGATCTGGGTGCTGCCTCTTATCTTACCAAGCCGGTGACGTTTGAAGGGCTGGTGGAGTTGATGAAAGCCCTGGGTACCTACTGGGTGGAATTTGTGGAATTGCCGCAAACCCTAAACGGTGAGTGCAACGGGTAACCCGCCGTGCGAGAGATTCGTTTGTTACTGGTGGAAGATGACGAGGATGATTATATCATCACTCGCGATTTGCTGGATGATATCGCCGGCGGTGCTTACCGGCTCGATTGGGCAGCGGATCTGCAATCTGCCCGTGAGTTGCTGAGTCTCAATGAGCATGATGTGTGTCTGATGGATTACGCATTGGGCCCCAGTGATGGTGTGTCCTTATTGAAGGAAGCGCAAACGCTGGGCTTTAACCGTCCGATTATCATGCTCACCGGTCAGGATGATGAGCATCTGGATGAGCAGGCATTGTCTGCCGGTGCCGTGGATTATCTGGTCAAATCCAATCTGACGGAATCCCGTTTGGCTCGGGCCATTCGTTACGCCATTGCCCGGCGCGAAACCGAAGTGGAACGCATGGAACGGCTGCGGGCCGAATCCGAGAACCGCGCCAAGTCCGAATTTCTGGCTCACCTGAGCCATGAATTGCGCACCCCGCTCTCGTCTATTCTGGGTTACACCGACTTGCTCATCAGGCAAAGTTCAGATGACACCGTGGATTATCTGGGTGTGATCAAACGCAACGGCCATCACCTGTTGAGCCTGCTTAACGACGTACTGGATTTATCCAAGATTGAAGCGGGCAAACTGGAATTGGAAACACACCCGCTGGATTTTCCCCGCTTTCTCAGTGATGTTTATCATTTATTGCGGGTGCGGGCCGACGACAAGAACATCCGCTTGCAATTCCTGGCTCCACAACGTTTACCCTCGGTGATTCATACCGATCCAACACGTTTGCGCCAGGTGTTGTTGAACATACTGGGTAACGCCATCAAATTTACCCACCAGGGTCAGGTGAGCTTTCAGGTGACCCTGGAAGAGGCGCTGGACGATTGGATATTGAACCTGCAAATAACCGATACGGGCATGGGGATCGCTCCGGAGTTTTTGCCGAAATTGTTCAAGCCGTTTTCCCAGGCACCGGCGGTACAGCGCACGCAGAGCGAAGGTACCGGTCTGGGGCTTGCTATCAGCCGTCAGTTGGCGCAGCGCCTGGGTGGCGATATCACGGTGCAGAGCGAACTGGGCAAGGGCAGTTGTTTCACGGTAAAGATTGCGGTGGGGCTGCCGGAGGATGTGGCGTGGGTTGCATTGGAGCTGGACCGGCTGGGGGCCAGTACCTTGCCGCCGGAGCTGCCCCGGTTACAGGCACGCATCCTGGTTGCCGACGATGTGCCGGATTTGCGGGTTTTACTGGGGCAGATCCTGGCGGGCATGGGTGTGCGCACGGAGGTGGCCGTTGACGGCCACGAGGCGCTGGAGAAGGTGATGGCGGCGCAGCAGCAGCAACCGTTTGATTTGGTACTGATGGATATACAGATGCCGGTGATGGATGGTCTGGAGGCCACGGCACAGTTGCGTAAGCAGGGCTATAGTGGCCCTATTGTAGCCTTGACCGCCGCCACCATGGAGGGGGAGCGGGAGCGCTGTCTGGCTGCGGGCTGTACCGATTATCTCAGCAAACCGGTGGATGAGGGGCGCCTGGTGCAATGCATTCTCCACCTGCTGGAGTCATCGCTTTCGCCATCACCTGATCCTGCACCGGCACCGGCACCGGCACCGGCAGAGAATCAACGGCGACTACTGTTGGTGGAAGACGACGAAGATGCGGCCAGGATGACCGCCTTGCTGATCGAGAGCCTGGGTTGGCAGGTGCAAATCGCCGCTAGTGGAGCCGACGCGCAGCAGGCCTATGCCGCCCTTAAGCCGGACTTGATCCTGATGGACATGGGCCTGCCGGACTGTTCCGGGGAAGAGCTGGCGGCGCAATTACAGCGTTTGGATGATAAACCGCCACCCATGGTGGCCCTGTCCGGTCATGAATTTTCGTCTGCGCAACGGGCCCGTTCGATTTTTAGCGATCATCTGCTCAAACCGGTCAATATGGAACTTATCCGATCTGCTCTGGAAAAAGCTGTGGATAAAAATGTGAATAAGGGGCGCAGTTCCAGTGGCGCAGTGAACGGTGCTTGAAGGTGAGTACTTGCTACGGCCACTATCCCCGGTTTCGGGATTCTGAGGAATTTTGTCTTTAAAAACAGTGATTTATGTTGGTTTCAATGGCTCTCCGGCGGCTCTGCAGTAAGTGATGGCTTACATTTCGCCGGAAAAAATCAATCTAATTGAGTAAACAGTCAGTCTGTGGATAACTTTGTTACCAATAGGAACGCACTACGGGAAGACTGGAAACATTGGCTAATTGGTGGCCAACAATTGTGCCTTTTCGGTGTTCAACCAATGTTCTAACTGCGCATTCAGTTCTTTGGCTGATTTGCCCTCAGAGGTAATCGGCGCGCCGATTTTCACCACGATTTCCCCCGGGATTTTTTCCAGCTTATGGGCTGGCCAATGCAATCCGGCGTTGTGCGCCACTGGCAATACCGGGGTGCCGCTTTTCACCGCCAGCATGGCGCCACCGGGCAGATGGCTACGGGTCTCCCTGGGCGGAACCCGGGTGCCTTCAGGAAAGATCAGCACGGACAGGCCCGAATTCAACCGGTTGCGTCCCTGGCGTAGAATTTCCTTCAACGCGGTGGCCTTTTTGCTGCGGTCGATGACGATGGGGCGCGCCCACAGCAGCAGCCAACCGAACACCGGAATATAGGTGAGCTCCTTCTTCAGCACGGTACAGACGGGGTACAACAGATGATACAGGGCGTAGGTTTCCCAGGTGCTTTGATGGTTGGCCACCACCACCACCGGTTGTGAGGGAATGTTGTCCTGGCCGATGACCCGCACGCGAATGCCGCAAATAATGCGCAGATACCACAATACCACCCGGGTCCAAAAGGCGAACAACCGGATCCGGCCCTGAAATCCCAGGAACGGGCCCAGGATCACCACCGGTACACTGGCCATCAGTACGCTGAGGGCGTAGAACACATTGAAGATCAATCCGCGAACGGTATTCATGGAGTGCGTCAGACTTCCTTAATCAGGGGCTACTGCAGCTCGGCAATATCCGCAATATCCAAAAACAGCTGGTGCAGTTGATCCAGCAGTGCCAGGCGATTATTGCGCAGAGCCTCGTCGTCCACGTTCACCATCACCTTGTCAAAAAACGCATCCACCGGTTCGCGCAAGGCAGCCAGGGATTGCAGCCGGGCCGGGTAATCCATGTTGCTGTCGGTTTGATGCAATGCGATGGCACTGGCCAGCATTTTTTCTTCATCATCCTGCAACAGGTCACTGTTTATGGCCGGCAGGGGCTGACTTTGATCACGCTTGGAGAGAATGTTGCCCACCCGTTTGTTGGCAGCAGCCAGCGCGTCCGCTTGCGGCAGTTGCTTGAACGACTGTACCGCCTTGGCCCGCCGATAAAAATCCAGTGGTTGGGTGGGATTCACCGCCAACACCGCTTTGACGATGTCCACGCCGATACCCTCTTCCACAAACCAGGTCTGGTAGCGGCCGTTCATAAACGCCATAACATCCTGCTGAACATTGCTGTTGGTGAGTTTATCCCCGTACAGGGCCGCGGCCCGCTGTGCCAGGGTGGCCAGATCCAATGGCAGTTCCCTGCCGACAATAATGCGTAACACGCCCAGTGCGGCACGGCGCAACGCAAACGGGTCCTTGTCGCCGGTGGGGTGTTTGCCGATACCCAGAATACCCACCAGCGTATCCACTTTATCGGCAATGGCCACGGCCTGACCGGTGGTGGTGGCCGGTAGTTCATCGCCGGCGAAGCGGGGTTGATACTGTTCGTTCAAGGCCAGTGCCACCTCTTCCGCCTCGCCGTCGTGGCGGGCGTAATAGGTACCCATGATGCCCTGCAGCTCCGGGAACTCCCCCACCATTTCGGTGGACAGGTCGCACTTGGACAGCAAACCGGCCCGTTGCGCCCGGCCCTGATCGGCACCCAAGGCAGCGGCAATGAACCCCGCCAGTTGGGAAACCCGTGAGGCCTTGTCGAAGACACTGCCCAGCTCGTTCTGGAACACCACCTGTTGCAGGCGCTGGTTATGGGATGCCAGGGTGGTTTTCTTATCCTGATTAAAGAAAAATTCGGCGTCGTTGAGCCGTGGTCGCACCACTTTCTCGTTGCCCTGTACGATAAACTCGGGCTGTGTGCTGTCCAGGTTGGCCACCGTAATAAAGCGCGGCAGCAACTTACCGTTGGCATCCAGCAGGCAGAAGTATTTCTGGTTATCCTGCATGGTGAGAATCAGGGCTTCCTGCGGTACCTCAAGAAAGCGCTCCTCGAAGGAACACACCAGCGGTACCGGCCATTCCACCAAGGCGGTGACTTCATCCAGCAGTGCTTCCGGTACGATGGCGGTGCCGTTTTCCCGGGTCGCCAGCTCATGCACGCGTTGTTCGATGATGGCCCGGCGCTCGGCAAAATCCGCGACCACCCAGGCGGCGCGCAGATCCTCCAGATAGTTGGCCGGTGCACTGATGCGGACTTTCTCCGGATGGTGAAAGCGATGGCCGCGGGATTCATGCCCGGCCGTCTGTGCCAGAATATCGCATTCCACCACCTGATCCCCCAGCAGCATCACCAGCCATTGGGTGGGGCGCACAAACTCAACCCGGGAAGCACCCCAACGCATACGCTTGGGAATCGGCAGATCATTCAGCGACTGGGCCACGATGTCCGGCAGCAGGTCGCGGGCCGGATGACCTTTGACCTCTTTCACGTAGCGCAGTTTGGGGCCGCTGTTATCCAGCTCAGCCACCTCCACACCGTTCTTTCTGGCAAAGCCCAGTGCCGCCTTGGTGGGGTTGCCGTCGGCATCAAACGCCGCGGCGACCGGTGGCCCGTCAATATTCTGCACCCGATCCGGTTGTTGGGTGGCCAATGCCTTCACCAGTACTGCCAGGCGCCGGGGGGCGGCATAGGCGTGCACCTGGGCGTGTGGCAGGCCGGCGCTTTCCAGGCCACTGACAATGCCTGCGCAAAAACTTTGCGACAACTGATTGAGTGCTTTGGGCGGCAGTTCTTCGGTGCCCAGTTCCACCAGAAAATCCTGTGTGCTCATGCCGCGTCCTCCTGTGCCAGTTTCGCCAGCACTTCATCGCGCAGGCTGGACTCGGCCATGGGAAAGCCCAGTTTGGCCCGTGCTTTCAGGTAGCTTTTGGCGATGTTGCGGGCCAGGGTACGCACACGCAAAATGAACCGTTGACGCTCGGTGACGGAAATGGCGCGGCGGGCGTCCAGCAGGTTAAAGGTGTGGGAGGCCTTCACCACCATCTCATAGGCGGGGAGCGGCAACTCCTGTTCCATCAGTTTATTGGATTCGGCTTCATAGTAGTCGAATAGTTCAAACAGCTTGGGCACATTGGCGTGCTCAAAGTTGTACGTGGACATTTCCACTTCGTTCTGGTGGAACACATCACCGTAGGTGACCTTGCCGAAGGGGCCGTCGGTCCACACCAGATCGTAGACGGAATCCACACCCTGCAGGTACATGCACAGGCGCTCCAGGCCGTAGGTGATCTCACCGGTAACCGGGTAGCACTCTACCCCGCCCACCTGCTGGAAATAGGTGAACTGGGTGACCTCCATGCCGTTGAGCCACACTTCCCAGCCCAGGCCCCAGGCGCCTAACGTGGGGGATTCCCAGTTGTCTTCCACAAAGCGTACATCGTGGGCGCGGGTATCGATGCCCAACAGGCGCAGGGATTCCAGATACAGCTCCTGGATATCCGACGGGCTGGGTTTCAGCACCACCTGGAACTGATAATAGTGCTGCAGGCGGTTGGGGTTGTCACCGTAGCGGCCGTCGGTGGGGCGGCGGCTGGGCTGCACATAGGCGGCGTTCCAGGTTTCCGGCCCGATGGCACGCAGGAACGTGGCGGTGTGGAAGGTACCGGCCCCCATCTCCATGTCATAGGGTTGAATCACCACACAACCCCGGGAGGCCCAGAAATTCTGCAGGGTGAGAATGAGTTCCTGAAAAGTCAGGGGCTTATCTTGGCCGGAAGTCTGTTCGCTCATGGAAAACCTTGATCGTGAAGCGCTCGAATTCAAAAAGGCGCCTATTATAGCCTGATTAGCGTTAAAGCTTCGATACTTGGATGGAGTTGTCTGGGGGCCATGTAAATTATCTTGATGATCAAGGTGGTTAGGCGCGCGCCGGGTTTTTCGAAAAAAAACGTTTCTGGCTGCAACTTTGGGTGCGCGGGGAGCGTATAACAGATAACAACCCCTACTATGCACCTGTTACGAGGCACGCACCATGACCGATACACTCTACGGCCTGAACCGTTACAACTATAATCCCGGCACCGAAATGGGGTTCAGCAACTTTCAATGGGTGGTGGATGGCAAGGTGGCCCGCTCCTCCCAGCCGGGATACAACAACCATCATGACACCGTGCAAAGCTATAGCATGGTGCAGATTATGTTTCTGAAGCTGAAAGGCATCCGGTGCATCATCAGTGCCAATGAACTGGGTATTACCGATCAGTCCCGCGACTTGTTGGCAGGCGCTAACATCGCCCACCACCATTATTCCGTGCAGGATCGCACCGCGCCCAGCGCTTTTCAATTGCAGAACGCCGCCAATACCATGCAGCAGACCCTGGCTGGCGGTGGTGGTGTGTTGGTGCATTGCGGCTATGGGCAGGGGCGTACCGGCGCCTTTGTGGCCGCCTGGGCGATGCTGCACTGCTTTGCAGCCGGTGACCGACACCGTCAGATGTCCCGTGATGAGATGTGCAATTCGACTTTTCTCCGGGCTAATTTCGGAGTGGAACATGCACCCCAGGTGGCTGCGGTGCGGGCCGCGGCCGCGTTGCCGGCAACCGCCGCACCGGCCCCTGCCATGGGTGCAAATTTCGGCAGCGCCAGCTCGGGTGGTTGGGCACCGGTTAATCTGCCACTGCCGTCACCCATGTTTAACGGGGGGCCCGCAGGCTTGGGCTCCCCCAACTCCACCAGTGGCCCTCTGCCGTTTGCCAACTTTAACGGCGGTGGTGGCAGCTTTTAAGCGCAGGTTTCACTGAGGTAAAACCAGGCTCACACAGGCGCCGGCGAGGCGGTCGCTGGCGCCCAGCTCCACGTAGCCCGCTTGGTCCGCTTCCTGATGTTGGCTTATCAGGCGCCGGGCGAAATACAAACCCAGCCCTGTGGACTGGCCATCGGCCTTCACCCTGCCCTGCCCGGTGCCCGCTGCGGCATCGGCTTCCAGCATGGCGGCGGGAAAGCCGGGGCCGTCATCGTGAATCTGGATACGCAGTGCATGACCTTCGCTATCCTGATCGGCCGTCAGCAGGATGGTTTTGGCCCCTTCTTGCACGGCGTTATAAATGGCGGTATCCAATACGATATTGACGATGCCGGCGTCAAAAAAGCCATCCAGCTCTTCATCACAATCGTACGCAAGGTTCAGGTCGTGAGCGCGTACGGTATTGGCATGGCGGGCGACTTTCTCTTCCAGAAAATCCACCAGAAACTGCTGATCCGCGTTAACAATATTTTCCCCTTCCAGAGTTTTGTAACTGGCCAGCACCCGCACCAGTTCGGCACCGATAAATTCCGCCTCACTCTTGATCTGCTGGGCGTTGTGGCTCAGGGTGTCGTCCAGGGGCAGCGCCGCCAGCAGCTGGTCCAGCTGCGAAAACATCAGTCCAAAGCGGTTTTTGATTTCGTGGATGGAGGCAGCGAGAAGCTGATCAGCCAGTTGCGGATTGTGAGTCATCGGGGGTTTGCTCGGCCCATTGCAGTCGAAGTTTTTCCAGGGTGGGATAACGGGGATCACCGCTGTCCATATTTTGCAGAATGTTGAACAGCTCATTGGCCTGGTTCAGCAGTTCGGAATTACGCTTGCCCTGCTTGTACAGATTCACCACCGCCTTCAGCGCGTCCAACTGGCAATCCACATCGGTGCAGGGCAGGCGGGTGGCTTTGTACAATACCTCCCAGGCTTCTTCATAATCCTTGATGCCCAACAGTTCGTTGCCCCGTTGTTTCAACAGTTCCATGCGTGCTTCAGGTAGTTTGGACAGGTGGAAATCCAGAATACTGTAATACTTGGATTGCAGGCGTCGATTGCTGCCGATTTTTTTCAGCAGATCGGTACCGTAGGCGCGGGAGTCCGCCTCATCCTCAAATTGTAATTTGGCCACCAGCATATCCAGCTGATCATCCAGCGACAGCGTGCTATCGTCTTTTACCATGGAACAGACGGCCCGATACGCCATCTTGCCTTCCAGGTTCTTACCGGAATTGTGCAGGGTCTGGGCTTCCACCAGGCCGCACTTTACCATTTGGGACAGATTCAGATGGAAATCGGTTTTCGCCGTTTCAATGTGGGAGAACGCTTCGCTGATGGCCAGCTTCTGATCCCGCATGCTGCCGTGCTTGATCTTGGCCTGCAGGGCTTTGGCGTAGCGTATGTAATTGTCAGCATTGCGGAACACGGAATTTTTTGACAGTCCGGTGGCTTTACGGCAGGCCTTGTACATGGTTTCCATATCGCCGTTGAGTTCCGCCAGTCGCGCCAGTTCCTGTTGCCGTACCACCGCTTTGGGGGATTCTTCCACCGCCTGTTGCAGTACCTGTTGTGCGGCCTTGAACTTGCCCTGGGCCTCCAGCACTTTGGATAACCAGTCAAAGGCTTCCACGTATTTGGATTTGGTTTTGGCCAGGCTTTCCAGCAGCTCCTGGGCTGCTTCGTAGTTGCCGCTGAAATACTCCACCTTGCCCATGCCCAGCACCGCCCAGGCAACCCGCTTGATGCCCAACACGGTGTCGTAAATGTCGCGGGCTTCCTCGTAGCGTTTTTCGCCCAGCAGCAGCTTGCCTTTGATGCGATAGGCGGGCAGTGCGAATTTCGGCTTCTCCACCGCCAGGCGATTGCAGGCTTCCAGTGCGCCATTAATATCGTTTTTATCGATGGCCCGATTGATTTCGCGGTATACGTCTTTGGTGCGGATTATACGGTTAAGGCGGGTGCGCAGAATTTCCAGTGTGACCGGTTTGGTGATGTAGCCATCAGGTTCGAATTCCAGTGCTCCCATGACCATTTCCACGGTCTGTGCGGCGGTGACCATAATGTACACAGTGGCGGCGGGGATCAGGCCCGAGTAGCGCACTTCTTCCAGGATCTGTTGGCCATCCTTGCCCCGCCCCAGTTCATAATCGGAAAAAACAATGTCGTACTGATTGAGGGCCAGTTTGGCCAGTGCCTCTTCGCCGTTGTTCACCGTTTCCATTTGCTGAACACCCATATTGGCCAGCATGGATTTCATGGAAGAACGCATTTCCGCCAGATCCTCAATGATCAGCACGTTCTTCTTATGATAGGGGATCAGATCCAACGCCATGGTTACCGCAACACTTTCCTTGGTGATACATATAACTATAAGTGTAGGAGCTTTGCGGCGTGATGCCAGCGCGCCGGACAGGGGTCTGCGCCGGCGTCTATGGAATGAGGTTTTCCAGTGGAATATCAATAAATTAGACTGTGCTGCGCCACCTGCTACAGGGGCGCAGCCTGGGTGGATCAATCCACTAATTGCAGGTATACGTCACCGTCCTGGTTGATGATCACCTCACACTCCGGTACGCCACTGACGGTTTGGGAGATGGCCTCCCAGGCATCGCGGATGGCGCTTTCCACCTGGCCGTCCACGTAGTTCACCAAACCAACGCTGAGGATTTCCTGGGCCAGGGTAGAATCCGCCGTTACGGTGAAGTTTTCGGTACTGATGACCAGGGCATCGGTATCGCAATCCACCAGCAGGTCGAAATTGATGTCCACGTTGGGGTGCAGTGTGCCCAGATCCAGAATGTTGGCGGCGGCCTCCAGGTTCAGATCCACGTGCAGGCGATCACATTGATTGCCGCTGTCACACACCGCGGTGATGCTCACCGGAGTGTCGAAATTGTCGCGCCAGCTCAGTTCGTTGTAATACATTTTGTGGCCGATCATACCGGACAGGCGAGACACCAGTTCAGTGTTCCAAATGCCTAAGGCGCCCAGCAGACCCAGGGCCACGTCTTCGTCGTAGTTTTGCCAGCTGCTGGCGGCCCGCAGGGCTGACCGATTGAAGCTCAGCATGCTGAATCCGGAAAACAGGCTGGGCATGTTCTGGCAGTCGCTGCCGGCAGTGCTGTAATCCTCACCGAATACTTCAATGTTATTCACCAGCAGCTTCACCGAGCGGATGCACCAGTCATCGGTGCCCGACTTGTAGATGCCAAGGGTGTTGATGTCGCTCATTTGCGACAGGCCAGTCAGGTTCAAGTCAACGGTTTGAGTGGTGCCGCCGTTGAAATCCTGCCCCGGGTAATCCACCACGGTGAGGTTGCCGCTGGGATACTCGTTGCCTGAGGCGGAGTTCATGCGCACCCACACCAGATCGTTGGTGCCGCTTTGCGAGCCGCTGCCGGTTTCAATGGCCAGCTGCACGCGCCACACCTGGTTATCGTTACCGTCATAGGTGTAGGCGCATTTTATGGCGGAATAACTGGTGCCTGTCTGGTTGTACGCCGCCCCCCGGAAACAGTACCGATTATCCGGCTTCAAGCCCGCCTGAGTGGTGGACAGGCTTTGATAGGAAAGCAGGGGTCCGCTGCTGCGGATGGTTACCCACTGGTTACTGCTGTTTCGCATCTGGATGTAGTAGCCGTCTTCGTAGGCGGAACTGTCCGCCAGGCGCAGGCTGATGGCGGCGTCAGTGCGCGATAGCGCCAGCGTGGGTGCCGCAGGCCGGTCATACTCCGGCGGAATAGTGGGGTCCTGATTCACCGGTGGCAGAGCCTGGCTGTTGCCGGACAGGGTCAGGGTTGCACCCAGCACGGCGCCGAGTAAGGGGAGTTTCAGGTTGGGTTGTGAGCGTGTCATGATTATCTCCATGGGGTTATGTTGAAACGTTGTTGGCATCAAGAGTGGATACGGGTAACTCTTTGATGCGCCCATGGTAGGGAGCCGGACGGTGGTGTTCTAATCCTCAAACTGTAGTAATGCACTACGGATTGCGTAGTAACAAACTACGCAATCCGTAGTTTGAAAAACGATGCCAAATACTGCACACATTTAATGTGAATAGGCCCGCTACGGGAATCATGGCGGGGCGAGGTGAAGTGAGATTTACGCGTCAGAAATCGATGGCCCGGGCAATGCGCTCTGCCTGTTTGGCCATAAACCGGTCTATCTCCGCCTGGCGGTTGTTGGAGGGGGTTTCCCCTTCGTGATAGCGGCACATTTCCATGGCCAGGCGTTTGGCCCGTTCACTGCTGTGGGGATCATCCACCTGGGAGGCGATGCGAAACAATTGCAGGGCGCACAGCTCGTATTGTGAGCGGGCGTCTTCGGTGTTCACCCCTTCTTCCCAGTACTTCTGCTCGATCTGCAGCATGGGGCGAAAGCGCTTGGCGCTGCGGGCGGCGTCATAGCCTTCCTGCCAGGCCTGCGCCAGCAGGGTTTCATCGAAGGGGTTGTCCCGTTCCTGATTGGGGTCGTATTCGGAATCCCCCAGATCGTAGGCGATGTGCTCGGCCTTGAGCCGGGCCACCTTCATGTCGTCGGCGGATTCGGTCTGATACTTGGCCAGCATCAGTTGGGCCTGGGCATTACAGACCTGCAGGGCGCGATGGGCGGAATCGGTGATGGTTTGGTTGAGGCGGGACATGTTGAATGTTTTGGTCTCACCGGCGTTAAACAGATCTTCCTGATCTGAAAACATGGCCAGATCGCCGGTCTCAATCAACGGATCCGGTTGTGCCAGATGTGGCGCTTCCACGGCCTATCCCCCTGTTTTCACGTTATTCTGATTAATAATTCTAACAGCCTGATGGGCTTTCTGCAGGCGGATTCTTCAGGGTAATTCCAGAATGACTTTGCCGGTGGTTTGATTGCTGGCCACCAGATCAAAGGCTTGCCCCGCCTGTTCAATGGGGAAACGACATTCAATGACCGGCTTCAATGTGCCCTGCTCAAACAATGGCCAGACCCGCTCCCGTAACACCTGGATCACGGAAGCTTTGCTGGCGTCGCTGCGGCTGCGTAACGTGGACCCGATCACCCGTATGCGCTTGACCAGGAGCCGGCCCAGGTCCAATGACCCGCTGCGGCCCCCCATCAGGCCGATGATCACCAGGCTGCCATCGGTGTTCAGGCATCTTATGTTCTGCTCCAGATAATTGCCGCCGACTGGATCAAGGATTGCGTCAACGCCGGTCTTTCCGGCCCAGGCTTTCACCGCGGCCTCAAAATCCCCTTCGCTGCGCAGGTGGCCCGTGTCGGCCCCCAGTGCGATGCAGGTGTCCAGTTTGGCCTGACTGCCTACGGTCACAAACACCGGATTGCCCATGGCGTTGCACAGCTGAATGCCGGCGCTGCCCACGCCACTGGCCCCGGCGTGCAGAACGGCTTTCTGGCCCGGCGCCAGTTCCGCCAGCATGAACAGGTTAAGCCAGGCGGTGGCAAACACTTCCGGTAAGGCTGCCGCCTGCACAAAATCCAATCCCGTGGGAATCGGCAATACATGGGAGGCGTGACAGACCACGGTTTCGGCGTACCCTCCACCGGCCAACAGGGCGCAGACCCGGTCGCCCACCCGCCACTGCGCTACATTATCCCCTACTGCGCTGATCTCTCCGGCACATTCCAGGCCCAGAATCTCACTGGCTCCCGGTGGTGGTGGGTACAGCCCGGCGCGTTGCATCAGGTCGGCACGGTTGACGGCACTGGCACGCACCCGGATGGCCACCTGCTCCGGCCCGGGTGCGGGTTGTGGTTGCTGTTGCCAGTGCAGGGATTGATCGGTCTGGATAACAATGGCGTGCATGGTTGCGGTACTCATGACGAGTTGGCCTCCAACTTCAGGTTTTCCTGTCGTTCCTGTTCATAGCGGGCGTACTTGATCCACTGCTGTGCTTGTTCGCCGCGGGTTTCGTCCAGTGCCGCCTGCTCAAAGGCGGCGATGGCCTGGTCGTATTGTTTCAGATTCAGCAGGCTTTGTCCCAACATGAGCCAGGCGGTGGTGGCCTGATCCCGGCCTCGTTTATCATCCGGGCCTTTGACCAGGCCTTTATCCAGGCCCTTCGCCAACGCCTTACTGGCGTCCTGCCAGCGGGCCAGTTGATACAATGCGTTGCCCAGCATGATGTCCAGCTCGCCGTCTTTGGATTGCGCGGCGGCTTCCTGCAGGGGCAGCAGGGCCTTGTCGTATTCCCGCGCCATGGAATAGGCGGAGGCCAGAAAGCGCAGGTTGCGGATATTGCGCCGTACCAGGTTACGTTGCATGCCCTGCTCCAGAATCTGCGCGGTTTTCTGCGGCGCGCCTTCGGCAAAGTACACGCTGGCCAGGGAGACGTACTGGGATTCGCTGGTGAGCAGATCATCCCGTTCCGCCAGGGCCAGAATGGCCAGGTATTTATCCATCTGTTCCAATTGAGCGTAGGCGCTGGCCAGCGCCAGCCAGTATTCCTTCTTGGGGAACCAGGCCAGCAGCAGTTTAATGGTGTCGATGCGGTGCTCAACATCATCCACGTGGGCGAGGCTGGCCTGTAGCAGATTGAGCCAGGATTCACGCGGCGTTCTGCCTTGCGCGCGATAGCCATCGATGGCCGCCTGTAAATGGGATACGGCTGATGGGTACTGCTTTATTTCGTAATAGCAGTGGGCTATCAGTGCGTGGGCTTCTTCCTTGCCCTCGTCGCCGGATTCCAGCCACAGGCGTAAATGGGGCAGAGCTTCCTGAAACTGGGACAAAGCCATATACACCTGCCCCAGAATTTTATGGTTACTGAGGCTAAGGCTTTGCGGGATTGAATAGTCGAATACCTTTTCGAAAGTGGTGGCGGCTTTTTTCAAATCCCCCTGTTCATAATAAACGTAGCCCAGCATGTGCCAGATCATGGCGTTGTCATAGGCGGTATTGCGGGAGCCTTCGGCAATGCTTTCCAGAATGGATTGCGAGGCCTCCAGCTTTTTTTCCCGCAGCGCCTGTTGAGATTCAACGATTTTTTTGTACACCAGCGCAGTGAGTGACGCCGATGATTCTGCACGGGCGCAAGGGCTTACCGTGCCCAGAAAGCAGGGTAAGGCCAACAGCATTATCAGCACCCGTACCTTACTCATCATATCGTCAGTCAACCCGTCATTTCTTTAACTTGAATCGAATTCGGTTTTGCACGCCCTGCACTTCGATGGGGGTACCCCCCAGGCTTCGGGGCTTGAAGCGGAATCGTTTCACCGCATCCAGTGCCGCCTGGTCGAACACGCCACGGGGCTTTGAATCCACCACCCGGGCATCCTTGACCTGGCCCTGGGTATCAATGGTGAACTCCACCACCACCCAGCCTTCGGTACGATCGAACAGCGCCTGCCGTGGATATTGCGGTGGTACCCGGTAAATCGGCAGATATTCCCCATCGCCTTCGCCGATGCCGAGCCCGGGATCAATGGAAAAGTTTTCACTGATGGGTTGATCGGCGATGGCAAAATTCTCACCGCTGGGGCTCATGGTTTCGATCTCCAGTTGCGCCGGTGGTGGTGGCTCGGCCGGCTTGGGTGGGGGTTCCGGTTTGAGATCTTCCAGCCGTAGGTTCGGATCTTTCTTTTCCCGAATGAAGTTCACCAGATTCAGCGCGCCGGATCGGTTCACCGGCACCTCGCTGGTTTTGATCAGCGTAATCAACAATGCAAACAGGAAGGTGACGATGCTGAACGCCAGTAGGAACGCAATAAGATAGCGCCGCGCCATGATCAGTTATCGGAGGCGGCGATGGAGATGGAGGTAATGCCCGCTTGCCGGGCAGCGTCCATCACGCGCACCAGTTTGTCGTTAGTGGATTTACGGTCTGCCTGTACGATCAGACCGCCCTGTGGATTTTCAATGTGCAGGCGTTCCAGAATGGCTTTGACACTGCGCTCATCCACCTGCTGGCGATCAATCCAGATTACGTCTTCATGATCAATGGCAATCTTGATGTTGGCGGTTTCCTTGGTGATGGCGGTTTTGGCCTGGGGCCGGTTGATGTCGATACCGGTTTCCTTAACAAAGGATGCGGTTACCACAAAAAAGATCAACATGATGAACACAATGTCCAGCATGGGTGTCATGTCGATGCCGGTATCTTCATCTTCGGTGACGTGATAGAAAGGCCGTCTCATGTGGCAGCACCTCGTGTGGAAAGCGACAGTTGATCGGCAATCGTCTGCACCTGAATTTCATAGTATCGCAACAGGGCGCGATACCCCATCAGACCGAAGATGGCGGCCCCCATGCCGGCCATGGTGGGCAGGGTGGCGCGGGAAATACCCGATGCCATGGAGCGGGTGTTGTTCATGCCGAAGGCGTTCATGACATCAAAGATTTCGATCATGCCGGTGACCGTTCCCAGCAATCCGAACAGCGGGCACAGTGTGATCATGCATTTGATGACCGGCAGTGAAAAGTGCGCGTTGCTGCAGACTTCGGCCACCAGCTTTTGGCGAATGTGTTGTGCATACCAGGTGCGGCGATCATCCCGGGAGAACCAGGTGTGGGTGACGCGATTGATCTCCTTGGGCAGGGCAAAGCGATAGTACAGGGTGCGTTCGCAGATCAGTGTCCACATGATCAGGGTGTTGACACCGATGGTCCACAGCACCACCCCACCGGCAAAGTGGAAATCCCGCACAATGGCAAAGGCTTCCATCACCGCCCACATCAGCTGTTCTCCTGCTCCGCTTTTTCCGCCACCAGGCCGGTACTCTGTTCTTCCAGTACCGAGATCACCGCTTTGCTGCGGGTGCTGGCCAGGGTGTGGAAAAACACCACGGGAATGGCCACCGACAATCCCAGCACGGTGGTTACCAGAGCCTGGGAAATGCCTCCGGCCATGAGCTTGGGATCACCGGTACCAAACAGGGTGATGGTTTGAAAGGTGTTGATCATGCCGGTAACCGTGCCCAGTAGCCCCAGCAGCGGTGCGATTACGGATATGATTTTGATCATGGTGAGGTGTTTTTCCAATGGGCCGCGCTCCCGCAGAATGGCTTCGCCGAGTTTCAGTTCCAGCGATTCCAGGGGCAGCTTTTTGTGCTGTTCATAGGTCAGCATGATGCGCCCCAGGGGGTTGTCCCGCTTGACCTCTTGCAGGCGCATCTGATCAGACACCTTGCGCGTGGTGATGATCAGGAACATGATGCGCTCCAGTGCCAGAATCACACCGATGGCGCCCAGAATAATGATCACGTATCCGATGAAACCGCCCTGTTCAACCCGGTCCACAAAATCCGGTGCATCCAGCAGCATGTTCAGCAGAGTTCCCCGGGTAGGGTCGATGGCCACCGCATTAAACCCTTCTGTGGCCTGGGTATAATCTTCCACATAACCCAACATATAACGGGCCGGCTGCCGATTCAGATCAATAACCTTGCCGGTTTCCGGAATGTACTGCAGGTATCGGTTGCCGGATAACAGATTGAAGGCGCCCACGCGCACCACATCGGCTTTTACCGGTTCACCCTGGGTGGTGATCACTTCCAGGTTGAGGTGTTTTATCTTGCCGGATTCCACCATCTCCCGTTGCATTTGAAACCACAACTGTTCGATGTTGTTGATGCTGGGCAGGGAACGGTTGCTGCCCAGTAAATCCGACAGATCTTCCATCTCCAGGTGGCGGGAGGGATACTCCACCGAGGTGATGGAATGCTGCAGCAGATTGGCGGTTTCGGAGGTGGATGCCTGCAGATGGGTGAACAGCTCTTTTAATGAACCCATGCGCTTTTCCAGGCGCCGGGTCAGCTCATCCAGTTGTTCTTTATTTTCCGAGTAGGTGGTTTCCAGCAACTCGCTGCGCCGCTCCAGTTTCTTGCGTTCGGCAATGGCCTCTTGCAGCAGTTGCTCCTGCTTTGACTTTTGCGCCAGAAAACGCTGTTCCCGCTCTTTGTTTTCTTTGGATTGTTCAACCCGGCCCTGCTGCACCAGATCCAGCAGTTTGTCCAGGGATTCGATTTCCTGTTTTGGTTTCCAAATGGCGTGGGCCGGGTCCGCCAGCGGCAGTGTTCCCACACACAACAGCAAGGTCAGCATAAGATAGCGCATCATGAGGCAGGCTCCGGCGCCGGCATGGGCAGCGTCAGCAATTCCGGAGCGGCCTGCTTCTTGGCAACCTTCAGGCCTAACCGAATGTCGCGGGCGTAGCGGCCACCCAGTTCCTGCCAGTCACGGGTTTCGTTGTTCCAGGCACCAATGTCGCTGCCGTCCAGGGATTGATACAGCAGCCCAATGCGGCCCACCCGCAAAAACTCCACCTCGCGGGCATTTTCACCGATCTTGAGGGTGCCGCGATAACTCTCTATGGTGTTGCCGTAATCCATCTCTACGTTGTAGGCCTCCATCACCTGGCGGAATTTCTCCGCGATGGTGACATCGGCCCGCGCCAGCGTGTGTTTGAGAAAGGCAATGCGTTCGTAGCGTTCCTCCAACAGAAACGGCACATCCAGTTTGATGAACGTTTCCAGGGATTTCACCATGCGCTCCATCAAGGGCGTGACCTGACGCTCAATAATGGCGACATCATCAATGGACTTTTCCGTTTCCAGCATGCTTTGTTGCTGGCGGCGAATCTGTTGAGTCAGTTGCGTGTTGTAGGAAGTCAGATCCTCGATGCGTTTCAGTTCCAGTTGGTAATCCTGGAACAGCTGTTGGGTTTTATCCGCAATGGTGTTGACCCGATCCTGGGATTGGACGGCGGACTTGGTATTGGCTTGTTCACCTTCGATAATGCGATCGGTTTTATCCGCCAGGGTGGTTAACCCCGGCAACATGGCCCCCGACAACACCACCAGGCAAGCCACCACCCGTTTGGCGCAGTGTCTCATCATAATGCGTAGTACGACCTTTTTTGTTAAACCCGTATTGGTCTTCTATTTATATACAGGGATTTTGCTTGTTTTGTTCCCGAATTTCCTGGGATTTCATCCATTGCAGGATGCGGCCACCCAGTTGCTGGCCGGTGGCCCGTTCGGCGGCTGCCACGGCCAAGCGCAGTTTGGCCATCTCAATGCCGGTATCAAAACCGGCTTCTTCCAGCATGTACACCAGATCTTCGGTGGCCACGTTGCCGGAAGCGCCGGGGGCAAACGGGCATCCACCCAATCCGCCGATGGAGCTGTCAAAGCGGCGTACGCCCTGGGTAATCCCGGCCCAGGCCATAGCCAGCGCCTGGCCGCGGGTATCATGCAGATGCAGATTGAACCGCTCAGGCCCGAATTGTTGCACAAGTGGACTCAGGATATCATTGATCTGCCGCGGGTTTCCGGCACCGATGGTGTCGCCGATGGAAATTTCGTCGGCACCCACCTCGATCATCTCCGCCGCCAAACGGTGTACCACGTCCACCGGGGTCTTGCCATCGTAGGGGCAGGACAGCGCGCCGGATACGTAACCGCGCACCTTCACTCCATCGGCCCTGGCCTGCGAAATCACCTGGCGGCAAACCTCGGTGGCCTGTTGTGTGCTCATATTCAGGTTGCGCTGATTGAAGGTGTCGGTGGAGGAAACCACCACGGCAACGGACTGCACACCGTTGTCACGGGCCCGCTGGTAGCCCCGCATATTAGGCACTAATGCCGAGATCTCCACATCATTCTTAAGTGGGATTGTGGCCAGGCCCGCCAGCACATCCGCCGCATCCGCCATCTGTGGCACCGCTTTGGGGTGGACGAACGCCACGGCTTCCAGGCTGGTTATCCCGGCCTCCAGCAGGGCTCGGGCCATATCCAGTTTGGCCGCGGTGGATACCGGGTTGGGTTGGTTCTGCAGGCCGTCGCGCAGGCCCACTTCATTAATGTAGATACGTTCGCGCATGATATGAATTCTTATGCCAGTGAATATGCCAACTATTAAACAACACTGTCGTTTATAAATAAACAGACATCGCCTTTATCAACCGATTACGCCATTTTGACGCAATTGTGCTATTTGTGAATCATTCATTTGCAGTAATTCGCTCAGCACGGTGTTGGTGTGTTGCCCCAGAGCGGGGGGTGAAGTGAATGCTTGCTTACTTTGTGATGACAGTTTTACCGGGTTGCCTGGTTGTTTTACGGTTTTGTCATTACCCAGGGGTACCTCCACCACCATATCCCGCGCCATAATCTGCGGATCGCTCAGTGCATGTTCAAAATCGTTCACCGGTGCGGCGGGAATACGATGCTCCTTTAACCGCTCCAGCCAGTGTTCACAGGTTTCCTGCCCGATATGCTGCTGCACCCGGGTGTTGATAAAGTGGCGGTGCTCCCAGCGGACCGGCTGAGTGGAAAATTTCGGGTCCATTAGCTCAGGATCGTTGAACATCGTCGCCAGTTTGCCGAAGAATGCATCACCCATGCAAGCCAGGATCAGGTAGCGGGTGCGGGTTTTAAAGGTACCGTAGGGCACATGTACAAAATGATTGTTGCCCACCGCCGGCGGCTGCTGGCCGCTCATCAGGTACATGGTGGCCATGTAGTTAAGCATGGACACCTGGCAATCCTGCATGGAGATGTCCACATGCTGACCCCTGCCCCCGGGGCTCTGGTCCCGTTGGTTCAACGCCGCCAGGATACCAATGGCAGCGAACAGGCCGCCCCCCAGATCCCCGATGGGAATCCCCGCCCGCAGTGGTGGTGCCCCTTCCTCTCCGGTGATGGACATGCCACCGCCCATGCCCTGGGCCACCAGATCAAAGGCGGCGCGGTCCCGGTCGGGGCCGGTCTCCCCAAAACCGGTGATGGAACAGGTGATGATGCGGGGGTTGTGTTGTTTCAACACCTCGTAATCGATGCCCAGTCGCTTGGGTACCCCCGCGCCAAAATTGTTGATCACCACATCCGCCTTCTTCACCAGTTCGTAGAACAGGGACAGCCCCGCAGGCTTCTTGAGATCGATGGCGACGCTCTTTTTATTGCGGGACAGAGTTAAAAAGTAAGCGCCCACTCCGTCTATGGAGTATTTTTCATCGTCCGCCAGCAGCTTACGGGTGCCTTCACCCCGGCCCGGGGGTTCCACCTTGATGCAATGGGCACCCATGTCGGCCAGCAACTGGCTGGCATAAGGGCCGGACAACATGTGGGTCAGATCAAGAATCGTAATGTGGGACAAAGCGCTCATGGGCAAACCTTCTGATGATCGTATTTTGTATGCAATTGATGCTTTCGTTGACAGACTTCAGATCGAACAAACCGAAAAACGGGCATTATTTAGTGGTTGAAACTAATCGATCATTATGATTGTATACAATCTATAAACATGACCCATAAGTCAACCCAAAAATCACCGAGCACCTCTTTAGCACTGCACAGAGAAGGACCAGGAGCCAGCCATGAACCAGCCAGCCGATAACCAGCCCGCAAGCAAACCCACTATTGCTCGCCGGGCCGTGCACAACATGCATCATACCGCCTACCGTTGCCGCGACGCGGAACAGACCCGTTGGTTCTATGAAGATGTACTGGGCTTTAAACTGGCCGCCGCCATGATCTTTGATGAGGAACCCGGTGCCTCGAAGCAACGGGAATACATGCATCTGTTCTTTCAGACCGGCGACGGTAACTTCATTGCCTTCTTTGATGTGCCCGATAATGTGGAAGAGAAAATGTTCATTGCCCGCCACGGCTTTGATCAGCACATCGCCTTTGAAGTGGACAGCATGGAACAGCTGAAAGCCTGGCGCCGTCATATCAACACAATGGGCCGCCCCTGCTTCGGCCCCATTGACCATGGCTTTGTGCACTCCATCTATATGTACGATCCCAATGGTGTGCAGGTGGAGCTTACCGTGAAGGACACGAACTACGATGCCATCCTGGAGGAGGACGGTGCCAAGGCCCACGCCACGCTGAAAGCATGGACCGAGCGCACCCGCCCCGACAAACTCAAGCGTCTGGATGCCCACATGCTGGACCAGCGCGGTATTGATATGAGCAAAGCGGACTTCTCAAAAGTGAAGCAAGAGGGAGCACAAAAATGACCACCAAGTACGAATACGATCGCATTCCCTATTTGTTGGCCTTCGCTGAGCAATCCAAGTTCAAGGACACCTATGGTGGCAGTGCCGACCTGGTGGCCCTGGAATCCTATTGGCTGAAACCCAAAGACAAACCCAGTGACACAGTGATCCTCTTTATGCACCCCATCGGCGGTGGCGCCTACCTGCCCATGGTGTCTGCCCTGGCGAAAAAAGGCTGCCACGTTATCTATTGCAACAGCCGTTACCGCGGCACCGACAGCGCCCTGATTATGGAAAAGGTGGTGCTGGACATGGCCGCCTGCGTGCGGGATGCCAAGGAAAAGAAAGGCTACAAAAAAGTGGTGTTGGCGGGATGGAGCGGTGGTGGTTCCCTGTCGCTGTTTTATCAGGCCCAGGCAGAACACCCCACCATCACTGAAACGCCGGCCGGTGATCCTTTGGACCTGGTGGGTGCCAACCTGATCCCGGCCGATGGCATGATGTTGCTGGCCGCCCACATCAGCCGCGCCGGCACCATGACCGAGTGGATGGATGCCTCCATCCTGGATGAAAACGATCCAAGCCGGCGTGATCCCGAGCTGGACCTGTACGATCCCAACAACCGCAACCAGCCACCCTACTCCGCTGAGTTTGTAAATAAGTACCGCGCCGCCCAGATCGCCCGCAACCGCAAAATCACCGCTTGGGTCAAACAGAAGCTGGAGGATTTCCGCAGGGATGGCCTCACCAGCGAAGAGTTTGCGTTTGTGGTTCATGGGACCATGGCCGATCCCCGCTGGCTGGACCCCACCATCGATCCCAACGATCGTGCTCCCGGTTGGTGCTATCTGGGTGATCCGAAAGTGGTGAACAACGGCCCCGTAGGGTTAGCGCGATTCTGTACTCTGCGGGGCTGGCTGTCACAGTGGAGTTATGATGATTCCAATGCCAACGGGCTCACCTGCGCCGCGCAGATCAGCGTGCCCACGCTGGTGATCGGCAACACGGCGGATGATGCCTGTACGCCCAGCCACACCCATCGCCTGTATGAAGCCGTGGGGCACGATGATAAGGAGTTGTACGAAGTCAAAGGGGCCAATCACTATTATTTTGGGCAGAAGGATAAACTGGATGAGGCCACCGGACGATGTGTGGAGTGGTTGATGAAGAAGGGGTTCATGGCGGATTAACCGGTCTGCGGGAGCGTTAAGCGAATGGCGCCTGCCACCACCAGCAACACAACGGCCACCCAGTCCACCAGTATTACTTTACTGATGAGTTCATTGGGTTGGCCCGTTTGCCATGAAAGCGCAATGAAACTGAATGTGCTGATGAGCCCGGCAGCGATGGCCGCAATCTGCAACTTAGGCTGGAATGCACTGATTACCAGCAAAGTACCCAGCAATCCGAACAGCACCGCCCGATGCCGGATCAGCAATTCCAGATTGCTGTCCAGGGGGTCCACACCGTACAACCCCGTAATCCAATCACCGCCCAGTACCGCTTTTAGCGCAATCAAATGCACGATCCCCACGCCAATGAGAATTGCCGAAACCATCTTCATACCTGTGTTTGCTCCGCCGTTTTATGGGAAGCATACGGCCCGCAACAAAAGCCGCAATTACCTGTCAGGTAATCTTCAAGCCATCTTATAACCGGTACGGTCGTCCAATTCGTTGAGATCCCACCCGGGCTGACTATACTCAATATCTAAGCTAACTATATTTGGGAATCAATGCGGGCCGTAGCTTTATGAATATCAAGTCGAAAATGTATGCCGGGTTGGTGGTGCTCTTCAGTGTGGTCGTGTTGGCGTGCGCAGTGAGTTTCTATGGTACGAATCGGCTCAGTTCCATTCTGGATTTTGTGATTACCCAGGCCTGGGACGCCGCTGACGGCGCCATGGAGGGCAGTATCGGTATTCAGCGGCAGATGATCGAAGTATTTGCATTGCTGGAGACCGAGAGCCAGGCCGAACGCCAGACCGTGCTGGGGATAGTGGATGAGGCTCGCGCATTCACCGAGGAAGCGTTCGCGCGCATGACCGCTTCCGGCCTTATCGATGATAAGGATCTTGCCGAATTCCAGCGCCATAAAGAACAATACCAGAGCGCGCAAGATACGCTGTTGAAAGTACACAGCGCGGTTTTGGCGGGCAGAGTCAGCGCGGATAAACTCCATCAGAGCAAAAAGGACTACATCGTAGCGGTTGAAAGGCTGCTTGAAACCGTGGAAGCGCTGGAAGAACTGGGTGATTCTCAGGTTGAAAGTCAGCGCAGTTTTGCCGCTGAAACCATGTCCACCATGCTGCTGTTGCTGTCCCTGGTGACGGTGCTTGCTGTGGTGGTGATCGGGTTTATTGCATTGGGTGGACGTTGGTATGTGCTTAGGCCCATCGAAACATCAGCCCATGCCATGCACGTGATCTCGGACGTGGACGGCGATCTGACCCAACGCCTGCCGGTGAAGAGTGATGATGAACTGTCCGCGCTGGCCAACTCCTTCAACCGTTTTGTGGCGGATTTGCAGAATACCATCCTGCAACTGGCACAGCATATTAAAACCATAGATCAGTCCGCACTGGAGGTGTCCAGCGCCGCCCAGGATGCACTTGCAACGGTGGACACTCAGTTGGCGGAAACGGAGATGGTCTCCACCGCCATGAATCAGATGGCGGCCAGTGTTGAAGAGGTGGCGCGCAACGCAGCGGTTGCCGCCCAGGCGGTTGGCTTGGCCGATACCCAGGCGATGGAGAGCAAAGATGCCGTGATCAATACCAAGGGGCTGATTCATCAGCTGGCCAATGAAATCAACAATACAAGCAGCGTTATCAACGGCCTGAAGAATGAAACGGAAAGCATCGGCTCGGTCATTGATGTCATTAAAGGGATTGCCGAACAAACCAATCTATTGGCCCTGAATGCCGCCATCGAAGCGGCACGGGCAGGTGAGCAGGGTCGTGGATTTGCGGTGGTGGCAGATGAAGTGCGCACCCTGGCAAACCGAACCCAGCAATCCACCGATGAGATTCACCGCATGATCGAGCGTTTGCAACAGGGCTCGTCCGATGCGGTTGCCGCCATGTCGGCCAGCAAGGAACTGTCTGAAAGAAGCGTGGCGCAGGCGGAATCGGCCGAGCAGATCCTGGATGATACGGTGGCCAAAATCAACGAAATCAATAATATGAACATTCAGATTTCAGCGGCGGTGGAAGAACAAAGCGCGGTGTCTTCTGAAATCAACCACAACATCCAGAACATCCGTACGGGAACGGATTCAGTGGCAACGGCCCTGACCCAGGCCAGTCAGAACAGCACTAATTTGAGCCAGCTGGTGGCGGAACTCAAACAACTGGAAGCCAAATTCAAGCTGGCATGACGCTGGTTGCCGGAACGTTGGTAGCTAGGTTGATTGCTAGGTTGGTTGTAGGAAGGGAAGGCTCATCAGCTGAAATGGTCCAGCCATTGCGTTGGCGACATGCCCACCTGTGACCGAAACGCCCGCGACAGGGCACTGGCACTGCCATAGCCCACCATGTCCGACACCCACTGCACCGGTTTGCCCTGACGTAACAGTGATTGGGCAACGGCCAGTCGCCACTGGGTCAGGTAATTGCCGGGTGTCATGCCCACCACATCATGAAAGTGGGTGGCAAACCGTGCCCGTGACATACCGGATTGTTGCGCCAGTTGCTCCAGCGTCCACGGCTCGGCCGGCGCCGTGTGAATGGCATTGATGGCTTTTGCCAGGCGTTCGTCCGCCAGCCCCGCCAATAAGCCCACCTGCAGCCGCTGCTGATCCATGGCATCCCGCAACACCTGAATAAACACCACCTCCATCAGCCGGTCGAGTACGGCCTGGCGCCCGCAATGGGTTTCGGCTGCCTCCAGAAACAACAGCTGCAGGGCCTGGTCCAGGCTGGGCATATCCCGTAAGCGGATCATCATGATCTCCGGCAGGGCCCGGGTCAGTGGATTACCCAGCCCGGCACCAAACTCCAGCGAGGCGCAGACGGTGGCAACGGAATCGTCCATGGGCAGCAGCCGATGGCGGGTGGGATTCATATAGAAGAAGACGCTGGGTTCATCGATCAGCAGGGTAGGATGCTGGGGTGATTCCACGCGCATGGCGCCGCGCTTCACTACATGGATGTAGCCCAGGTTATCCCCCTCATAGAACTCAGTGGTGTTGCAGAGCGGACCCGCCTGAAACACACGGGCATGGAGTTCAAAGCGTTTCAGCAGCTCAACCAGTCTGTCTTCCATTTTGAATCCTGGATAATACGATAAGTATGGAAATATAGACCATAAGATACCACAAGTATTCAATTGGCTGTCAATATGGCTCTGCATTCACGGAATGTACTGAACTATCTTTAACCAAGGAGCCACATCATGACGCGTATTCAACCTGTCCTTCTGGACAACGCCGACGCCAAAACCGCCGCCACCCTGAAAGCGGTGCAGGCAAAACTGGGTGTACTGCCCAACATGTTCACCACCCTGGCCCATGCCCCTGCGGTGCTGACCGGTTATCTGCAGTTATCGGAATCCCTGAGCCAGGGGTGTTTGAACGCACGCCAACGGGAGATGATCGCCATCGCCGTGGCACAGGAAAACCATTGCGAATACTGTTTAAGTGCCCATGCCGCGCTGGGTAAAGGCGCCGGTCTCAGCGATGAGGACGTGGCCCGGGCCCGTGATGGCATCGCCATTGAAGCGGCAGACGCCGCAATCGTACGCCTGGCATTGCGCATCACGGCAGCCCGCGGCGGCATTGCGGATGAGGATCTCAGCGCCGCCCGGGCGCAAGGGCTGGATGACGGATTGATCCTGGAGGTGGTGGGTCAGGTGGCGCTGAATACGCTCACCAATTATGTCAACCGGGTAGCGGGCACCGAGGTGGATTTTCCCCTGCTGAAACTGGATGCGGTGGCGTGAGCCGACTTAAGCACGCGTAACAAGGAGAAAGGCGATGAAAACGTTAATCAGGGCCGGGGTACTGGCCTGTGCGATGGCCGCCGGAGTTGGTGCCAGCATGCAGGCGGCGGCGCAGCCGCCGGAGAACATCGGCGCGGCAGTGTTCAATAAAAAAGGGAGTCTGCTGTTGCCGCAAGGTTACCGGCAGTGGGTATTCATCGGTGCACCGTTGACACCGCACGGCTTGAACAATGGAAAAGCCGGGTTCCCGGAGTTTCACCACGTGTACGTGAACCCGGACGCCTTTGAGGTGTATCAGCAAACCGGCGTGTTTCCCGATGGCACAGTGATCGTGAAGGAGCTGGTGTTGCTACAGAAAGGGGATTATCCCGACGGTTCCAAGTTGGCGCCATCGGGCCGGGGATACTTCGGCGGCGAATTTCAAGGCATGGATGTGATGGTGAAAGACAGCCGGCGTTACGCTTCGGAAAATGGCTGGGGATTCTTCAACTTTGGTCACCATGCCCCCCCTTATATGCCCTCCGCCAAGGCTGCGCCGGCTGAAAGCTGCGCCGGTTGTCATGCCAGCAACGCTGGTAAGGACATGGTGTTCAAGGCGTACTATCCGGTTCTGCACTGACGTCTCGTTGATCACGGCACAAAGTGGACATATCCTGCTGGAGTGTCCGCTTTGTGCGTACCGGTATGGTCCACCTTGTCACTCGGGCATGTAAAGTCAAAAAACTGGAATGCTCGGTCATTGTTGTACTGCTGTCTTCGGCCAAAAATAGCGGGGAAGGCAATCATACAATGACAAGGAAGCAACCATGATGAACCGTTCAACGCCAGTTTTGATGAGTGCGATTCTGATTGCACTGGGTGCCTGCGGCGCAGTGCTGATGCCGCTGTGGATAGAAGAGGTCGACAGCGCCACTCGATACTCACAGCTGGTTCCGGGTACGGTGGTGGATACGTTCTATCTTGCAACCCATATTCGTGACGACCAGCCACTGACATTCACCCGGTACGATGTGGAGGGCACGGTTCAGGATACCTGGATACTGGAGGGAGTTACCGCGCGGGTTGGCCTGTATCAGGCTGGTGGTGGCATTGTTTACGCCCAGGACAGCCAGGCAGAAGTGACGGGGCTTACCCGGATTGACCTGAACCAGCAAAGCGTGAGCCCCGCCACCACCGATGCGCTGCCACCCGACTTGCCCGAGCCCACGGTTAATGTCATCAGCAGCAAGCCCGACGGCGTTGTGATCAGCATCAACGGCTATGATGAAAATCAGCGCTACCAGAAATATCTGGGCAGGATAACGGCTACGGGTGAGCTCTCTTACTATCGGATCAATGAATCATACTATGGTATCGATACTTACGTGCTGCGCGAAAACAGTGGCTATCTGATGACCGGGAGTGTTAGCGACGCCGATGACACCGGCCAACAGAGAGGGTTTATGTTGTTCCTGGATTCTGAATTGAATCCGGTGGCGGACTATCGGTTACCGGAAAAGGTGAAGGTTCGTGCAGTGTTCAACGGATTTGTAGCAGGATATGTGTCCGCACCGGTGACCAATCGGGAGTACGAATTCTTTTATGCGGATGGATCTCGCCAGACGGGCGCCGAACTGTTTGAGAGAGGTACAGTCTTCTATGGTGAGAACGAATTCTATATTGCCAGATTTCAGCTTAATTCCAATCAGAGTTGGGAATTCTGCCGCTATGATTACAACATTGCGCTGCAAAACTGTTTTAACACCACCATCCCGGGCGGGCTGGATAAAGTGGTGGTACAGGAGGATGGCAGCCTTGGTTTATCCGCGGAGGATGACCTGAGCGGGCCCATTGGCATTGGGTTGTCGATCGAGGAGATCGAAGGCTCCATACTGGCCAACGGCAGTGTTGCCGGCAGTACCTTAAACCGGGTCACCACGCGCCTTTACGACCGGGATGGCCGTATTCTGCTGGATGCCCGACCTACCCCTTACCGTACCTTTGGCCAGATTACGTTGTGTACCGAACCCTGGGACTATTTTGTTGCCACCTGCTATGAGCCGGAAACGTATTCAGCGGGAACCTGCTTCCATCACGATACTCTGTTTATGGGCCCCCGGGATGCCATTACCCTGACCCTTCATTGTAATGCAGAGAATGATTCCAAGAATGAACTGACCCGTTGGCAGGCCCCGTAACCGGTTCATGGTGCGGATTAAAACGGTATTCACAGGGCGTGACTGAATTCAGAATCGGATCTGGTGTGCAGTGGCGCCCCCACCCTGGTGGTGTGTTTTTCCAGGAACGCCCGGTAATAAGCGGCTACCTGTTGTTCATCTTCAACATGAGGGTAGTGTCCGATCTCGGCCAGAACATGAACCTGCTGCCGGGGCATGAGTTCCGCAAATTTGTCCACCATGGGCTTCCCTGCTACCGGATCGGCCAACCCGGTAATCAGCATTACCGGCACATCGGTTTTACTCAGCGCCCCTACCCAGCGGGTGGAATGTTGCAGGCTTTCGTCATAGTAGTGAATCAGCTTGTGGCTTATACGGTGTCCGTCGTTCAACGTGATCAGATACCAATAATCCTTTAGCGCGGCTGGGTCCGGCTGAGAGCCCGCGCCGAACACCGCGGAAAAGTTCTTGCTGAACCGGTTGAACGAAACAAACTGTGAAACGAGCCAACCGAAGGGGCTGTTGAGCGCTTTCTGAATGGGGCGCAACTGTAAACTCTGTGGATAGACGACCCCGTTCAACATCACCAGGGATTGAATGACAAACGGGCGCTGGGCCGGTGTCCACTGCTGTTGTCGCGCCACGAGTTCCTGGGAAACGTAGGTGCCGTAATCGTGCACCAACAGATGTGCTGTTGTTACCCCGAGATGCCCAAGAAGTTGTTCCACCAGATCGGCCTGATACGCAATGGAATAGCCGGATTTGGGTTTATCCGAAAAGCCGAAGCCCAGAAAATCCAGAGTAATCAACCGGTAGTCATCTTTGAACAACGCCCAGAGCTTGTGCCAATCCCAGGATGATGTAGGAAAGCCATGCAGAAATACGATGGCGGGTTTGTGCTGGGCTGATGTGAGTTCAGTCTGTGAATCCCGATAGAAGATCCGCTGCTGATTGTGTTCGAAGTAGTGACCTTGTGCGCGCCACTGCTCAACACTCTTACTGGGAACCTGCTCGGCGATACTATTGAAAGCGCACATCAGCAGCAGTGGGCATACGATGAGCCGGATGATCCATGGCATAAGGTTGTCCTTGAAAAGTCAGTGGTGTCCACAAAAAGTAAGCAACGCGAGGATCAGCGATCGGTTACTTCCTGATACGCCCGATAACGCTTGCGAATATTACGCAGATATTTGACGGGCTCCTCGCCTCTTACGTAGCCATACCGTGCCTTGCGGGCATATTCCCGTTTTGACAGTAAAAGCATGGCCTGCTCAACATTATCGAACCAGACATCACTGTGCCAGCCTTTTTGCTTGGCCAGCCTTACCGCATCCCGCACATGGCCGGCGCCGGCATTATAGGAGGCCAGTGCAAACCACATTAGCTCCTCGTCGTTCTTCGGGTTCATGTATTTTGCTCTGTCCCGTACCCAATCCAGATAGGCAACACCGGCGCGAATGCCGTTCTCCGGCACTTCCAGATTCTCCACCCCCAGCTCCCTGGCGGTCTTCGGCATCACCTGAAACAGGCCCTGTGCCCCGGCCCAGGATTCGGCCTGGGGATCAAACCGGCTTTCCTGGTACATCTGGGAAACCAGCAGGCGCCAGTCAAAGTTGTATTTCTGGGCATGCTCTTTGACCAGGTCATCGTAAGGGGAGAGGCGGCCATCCTGTTTCAGCGCTTCGTAATCCTTGCGCACCTTTAGCAGGCGGTGCTCATTCTTGAAGTACTTTTTGTAGGTGACGTTGTAGTGCAGGCCGCGGTACTGCTTGCCGATATAGGCATTCACCACCTTCAGTAACTCGCCGTGCCGGGCGTTGACCGCCCACGCCTGTTCCTTGGGGTCGCCCAGCGCCATGATGGACTGCACGTCGTCACGCCAGGTCAGTTCCAGATCCAGAATATGACTGTCGGCAATGGTCAGGTCGTAGCGGTTCTCGGCCACTCCGTCGATCAGTTCTTCGGTTTCCAGTGTCTCGGCCACTGCCATCAACTTTATCCCCGGCACCTGCTTTTGCAGGGCACTCACTGTAGACCAGTATGAGCTGGAGGGGCGCACATAGATCTCGCGGCCCTTGAGTGCCGTCACCTGGTCGATACCGGGTTCGTCGGCGCGGGCCACCACCAGCTCCGAGGCATAGTGATAAGGCCGTGAAAAGGCAATGCCCATGGCTTTACGCTGGGCAGTGGGGGTGAGAAAGCCCAGGGCGATGTCTGCTTTGTCGTCCACCAGATAGTCGAGCATGCTTTTATGATCCGGCGCCACAATGATCTGATAGCGAACGTTATGCTGTTTGGCAAAATGGCGGGCCATTTCATAGTTAAAGCCATGTAGCTCCCCCCGCCAGATAAAGTAGGATGCCATATTGTTGCGCATCACAAAGCGGATTACTTTCTCCTGCTTGATCTTTTGCCAGCGATTTTTGGGTTTTATCTTGGGCTTGCTATTGGCCGCCAGATTCTCGCTGACCAGAAACCCGTTGAGTTGCTTCAATAGGCTCTGGTTGCCTTTGCTCACCGCCCAGGCGATGGAACGCCGGCCGCTGGCCTGAAAGCTGCGCGTGACATCATTACGGTATTTCTGTACTGCGCTGAGTGTATTGCCATCCAGAATGGTGAGTTGAATCTCACCGGCCACCAGCTTATCCAGAACCTGATCGGTGGAGAGGTCAGATGGCAGGTAGCGCAGGGTCATTCCCGGATAAGCCTTCTGCAAACCCTGCGCGGTGTTGACAAAGGAGGTACCTTTGGGCACCGCCAGTTCATACTGGTTGAGCTGTGCAACCTGCGCCGGCGCGCTGCCTTTGCGGGCAACCAGAAATTCCATGGTATAGGCTAACGGATGGGTAAAATCAGCGGCCAGGGAACGCTCCCGGGTCACCGTCAGGTTGGTGGCAATCAGATCCCCCTGATCCGCTGCCAGTGCGGGTATCAGGCCGTCAAAGTTCTCAATGGCGATGAATTCAACCTGCAGTTTATGCGCTTCCGCGAAGCGGGAGACAGCCGCCTTTTCCTGTTCCAGCGGGAAGCCGGCCCGCGGCAAGTAACTTTCAAAGCCGGTCCAGTACAGAACTTTTAACGTACCCTGTTGTTGAATGGTGTTAAAATCCCGAGCGTGAACCTGCCCGGTGATGAGGGCTAAGCCCAGCCAACAGCAGGCGAACAATGCCCACCGGACATGATGTGAAGCTAAACCCATGTGATCCCCTGTTCATTCAAGCACAGCAATACACCCATGTTGCCACTCATGGCAGCAACACACAAATAACCGCACGGAATGGGAGTGAATATGAAGACAATTCTGATCTACGTTGCCGCCTGGTTTGGCCTGGTGGTGTTGGCGGTTATGAACGGTACTTTGCGGGAAAAAGGCTATGGCCCCTACCTCACAGAGTTATCGGCCCATCAACTGTCGACACTGTTGGGGATTGTGTTATTCGGTTTTTATATCTGGATTTTAACCGGACTTTGGCAACTGCCTTCTGCTGCCATGGCGTTGGTTGTGGGAGGTGTTTGGCTGTTGCTGACTCTGTTGTTTGAGTTCGGTTTTGGACACTATGTGATGGGGCATGCCTGGCAGACGTTGTTGCACGACTACAATATTATTCAGGGGCGGGTCTGGATCCTGATACTGATCTGGACAGCGCTCGCCCCTTACTTTTTCTTTCGTATCCGAGCGTAACACCTTATCTGAAGTGTGGTCGATCCACTCTAAATAAAATGTCCTGCAAAATGACTCCCATGCAATTTGTGCAGTGGGAGCGCATTGTATCCGTCATGCAGCCTTGCGTTGCGCCTGGGGGCTGAATACAACATCGTAATCACCCAACCTGAAATGGCCAAGGGCTTTTTGCAGCCGCGCCAGTGACCAGGGCCAGGCAGCAAAATTACGCCCGTTCTGATCCAGGTAGTAGCTCTTGCAACCGCCACTGTTGAACACGGTACCTTTTATGTGCTTTTGCACGAGTTCATTGTGGGAGCGCAGTACTTCAGCCTTAACAGCAAGTTTACTGATGCCTTTTTGCTTCATCTTTTTCAGGCCATCCACAATGTAGCCAAGCTGTGCTTCCGACAGGCGGAAAAAGGAATCGTAGACCAGGACGTTGGGCCCCAGAACCAGAAACGCGTTGGGTGTGTCGGCCAGCGCCGTTCCCAGATAGGCTTCCGGTGAACTGTCTTTCCACAAATCGGACAGCCGCTCCCCGTTGGCATTCACCACCCTTTGGCCAATGGGTGGATGTGAAACGTCGAAGCCGGTGCCCCAGATAATCACATCCACTTCGTGTCGCTCACCGTTGGCGGCGATCACGGTGTTGCCCTCCACGCGTACCAAGCCGTGGGGAATCAGGGTGGTGTTGTCGGCCTGCAAGGCTGGATAGTAGTTGTTGGCAAACAGGATACGTTTGCAACCCAGGGTAAAGTTGGGGGTCACGGCCTTTCGAAGCGCCTTGTCTTTTACCTGTAATTTCAATAATTGTTTTGCCGCCTGGCTCACCGGTTTGAGGGCGCTGGGATGTCGCAATCCCAGGTTGATGACGTTCAATGAGGATGCCACCGTTTCGCGCCAGGCGTGCTGGATTGCCGGAACTTTCTCCAGCAACAGTTTGCCGGCTGTGCCCAGCGGCATATCCGGTTTCGGTAACACCCAGGGGGCGGTGCGCTGAAACACGAACAGGGATTGAACCTTCGGTTGAATCTGGGGCACGAACTGAATCGCCGAGGCCCCGGTGCCGATGACGGCAACCCGTTTGCCGGTGAGATCGTAATCATGGTTCCATTGAGCGGAGTGGAACATCTCGCCTTTAAAACTTTCCAGCCCCGGCAGTGACGGTGTCTGCGGTTCCGTAATGGGGCCGGTGGCAAAGATCACGGTACGGGCCAGGTCCTGACCTTGACTGGTGTCCAGCACCCATAGATGGCGTCGTTCGTCCCAGCGGGCGTTTTTCAGTTCTGTGTTGAAGGTGATCAGCGGTTCAATACCGTAATCACGGCTTACCTGTTCCAGGTAGCTTAAGATTTCCGGCTGCGCGGCAAACAACCGGCTCCAGCGGCTGCTGGGTGCGAATGAATAGGAATACAGGGCGGACGGAACGTCGCACCCGCAACCGGGATAGGTGTTTTCACGCCAGGTGCCGCCCACACGATCCGCTTTCTCGATGATCTTGAAATGGTCCAGGCCCTGCTCTTTCAGTTTGATGGCCGCCGCCAGTCCGGAAAGGCCGGTACCGACGATATAGGTATCATAGATAGGTGTTGTCATTGATCAATGGTTCCCGTTGATTAGCCGATGAATTTGTAGGACAGGCCCAGCATATCCGCGTACAGATTCGGCGCGGCCCGCTTCATCAGCCAAAACAGCTTGGCGTCCACCTGCGGTGTGGTGTAAAGCTCGCCCTTGTCGAGCCGGTTCAGGGTGAGTTTGGCAACGGCATCACTGGTGGTCATGGCGTAGTTCATCAGCATATTGTCCGCCAGTTTGGAATAGCGAGCGGGAATTCGGCCATCCTTAATGATGTTGGTGGGCACCAGGGTTGGGCACAGTACGTTGACCCGGATGTTGTCTTTCCTGAGTTCGGCATAGAGTGTTTCCGACAGCGCACGCACACCGGCTTTCGTCACGTTGTAGGCGCTCATTTCCGGTGCAGCGGTGAAGGATGCGGCGGAGGCGACATTAATGATGGCACCGCCACCTTGCTGCTTGAAACCGGGGACAAAGTAATGACAACCGTGAATGACACCCCACAGGTTCACGTCCATGCACCACTTCCAGTCTTCCAGGGTCAACTCATCAAATTTGCCGCCCAGACCCACGCCCGCATTGTTGATCACCAGTGTAACCGGGTGGCCCAGTAAACTTTCAGACTGATGCGCCAGTTGCTCCACCTGTGTCGCCTCACCCACATCGCAGTGCACGGGGTAGGCGTTGCCGCCGCTTTCTATTATCTGTGCGGCGGTTTCTTCGGCAGCGGGCAGATTCATGTCCGCACACACCACGGCGCTGCCGCGTTTTGCCAGTTCCAGGGCGAAACTTCGGCCGATGCCACTGGCGGCGCCGGTGACAACCGCGTAGGCGTAGTGGCTGGGTCGCTTGGCGCGAGAATTGAAAATGTTGACCATGGATTATTCCTTTCAGGCACGCAGGGCGGGAACAAATTCCCGCACCAGATAAGGTGTGAGCAAACCGGTTTCCGGATGCAGCAGTTTTTCTTTGTAGTATTCCAGATACTCGGTTGTATCGTGGTCGCTGGGGTGAAAGTCCGGCCGCAGGTAGTCCAGAATGTGCCCCATTGTGCTGCCGAAAACCCCATCTTTCGGGCCGGCCAATAAGGTTAAGCTGTATGCCACGTCTTTCCAGTAGCGCGGGTGCAATGCCAGGGTTGGTTTGCGCAACAGTGGAATCACCGATCCCCCCAACGGCACCAGTACCAAAATGGTGAAGGCCGCCAGTGCAAATCCGGCGACCCGCAGGGGATAGCTGCCGGATAAGGTTTGGAAGACATCATAGGCAATGTCTTTGTGCTCTGATTCTTCCAGCATGTGCCACATCCACAGAGCCCGTTGCTTCTCATCCTCGGTACTGTAAAACACCTGTTCGTGCTTCATCATGTATTCCGACAACACCGCTGTGAAATGCTCGATGCCCGCCATCAGCGACAACTGCATGCGGTGGGGAAGTTGCTTGAAGCCGTACTTAAAGACCTTGTCGGCCAGAAACCGATACAGGGGCACCGGGAAGCGGTGCTTGGCCAGTTCGTCATTGAACTGGTTGTGCATTTTTGAATGGATGGCTTCCTGCGCGATCAGGGTGGTAACCCGCTGCTTGAGTTGTGGATCGGTCAGAAACTGGCGATGGTAGCGGGCGGTATCGATCACCAGGTCTTCGCCGAAGGTTAAAAAGATCGACAGGGCTTCAAAGAACGCGGTGGCAAATTCTGTCTTGAGGTAGAACTGATCGTCCAATTCCCGGGCATCAAACTGAAAATCCATGTGCCGGACCGGTATCGCTGCCGTCATAGTGTATACCCTTATAAATGTCTCATTAGTGGATGGCATGCTAATCCGATCAAATGTTCGGGTTCAATTCGGGTCATGGGAGTGGTCGGCAGCCCTTGCCGAATGGGCGTGCAGCAGGGTTGGCGGTTCACAGGGGATACCCCATAGTCGGATCTGATTTCGGTTTTGGCCGGGGGGTGGGTACTAAAGCAGCAGGGAGCAGCAAAGGTTACCGGTTCTATTCGAAACAGCGTAGCATCAAGCTACAATGCCTACACGGTGCTGATCACAATGATGAATAGGCAGCGTTGTGATGTTATATAAAGAACGCTTGCGGCAATTTTTCGCTATATTTTAAGCAAAGTTCTCAGCGTATTGATAAGCGCAAACCAGCCCGCGCCTTAATTTTGGAGACGCTCAACCCCATCCTATGCGTTATACAGCCACTTGGATCATGTCAGCCTTCAAGGTCCTCACCCTGCTGTTCTGCAGCAGCCATGCTTTCAGTGCCGACAAGGTGGTGCTGCAGCTGAAGTGGGAACATGAATTCCAGTTTGCCGGTTATTATGCGGCACTCTGGCAGGGGTATTACGAGCGTGAAGGCCTGGCGGTGGAAATCCGTTCCTGGGCCAGGCCGGACGGCCAGGTGGTGTCGCCGCTGGAAGAGCTGATCAGCGGCCGGGCGCAATTTGCCATCGGCGGCACGGATATCATGGTGAACAAGGGGCGTGGTTACGATCTTGTGGTGGTGGCCCCCATCTTCCAGCGATCCCCGGTGGCATTGGTGAGCCTGGACTCGACCCCGTTGCAGAACATTGAACAGACCGCTCAGTTGCGGCTGGCGGCGGTGGAAGTGGACGATTCCATGCTGGAAGCCCGGGCCATGTTCTTAATGAACGGCGTGGACGCCAACCGGGTCAATTTTGTCCATCAACCCCTGACCATGGAAACCCTGCTGGACGATAAAGCGGATGCGCTGGTTACCTACAGCGTTTCCGCGCAAAGCCGGGCCAGTGAGCTGGGGCTGGCGCTGAACCTGATGCATCCCACTGAGTATGGGGTGCAGTTTTACGGCGATACACTTTACACCAGCGGCGAGCTTGCCCGCCGGCAACCGGAACTGGTGGCGCGCTTCCGGCGCGCGACGCTCGATGGCTGGCGCTACGCGCTGGACAACAAGGTGGAGATTGCCAATCGCATTTCAGCCACATTGCCGCGTTACCTGTATCGCTATGAAGATTTCAAAGCCTATAACCTTGCCTTTGCGCACAGTATCGATCAATACACCTTCTATCCCGCGGTTGAATTGGGACATGTGAACATCAAGCGTTGGCAGAGAACCTACGATATTCTGGAACGCCTGGAAGAAATCGAGCAACCCTTTGACCCGGCGTCGATGCTGTTCAAAAAACCCATTATCAGCCAGGAACCCTGGCATGATATGAGCTGGTTGCTGGGGGTGGTGGCGATGGCAGCCATCCTGTTGGGCGCAGCCCTGGTGCGCGGCAAACCGGCCTATGGTTTACAGATCGCGGTGTTGGCGTTACTGCTGCTGGTGGAACAGGGATTGGAAACCTGGATTCAGCGGGATAACGATGTACAACAATCACTGCGTACACTGGAAACCCTGTCCACCATCCGTTCCCGGCTGGAACAGGCGATCTCCCGTAATCTGACAGAGCTGACCGGGGTTGCCGCCTTCATCGCCGCCAATCCGGACCTGACCCAGGAGGCGTTCAGTCAGTACGCGAAAAACGTGCTCAAAGTTGATCCGCAACTGATCAATCTGGCGGCGGCGCCAGATCTGGTGATCAAATACATCTATCCTTTACCAGGTAATGAAGCGGCGCTGGGCCTGAATTACCGATTTAATGCCCAACAGTTGCCCGCGATTCGGCGCGCCATCGAATTCAATGAGCCGGTGGTGGCAGGCCCGCTTGATCTGGTGCAGGGCGGTACCGCATTGATCGGCAGAGCCCCGGTGCGCATTCTCAACCAGCAGGGTGAACATCGGTTGTGGGGCATTGTGTCGGCGCCGGTTGATGTGGCCGCGGTGTATCGGGAAGCCGGAATGCTGGATCCAACACTGGATCTGAAGATCGCCATCCGGGGTAAGGATGGTATGGGAAAAGACGGTGAGGTCTTTTATGGCCGGGGGGAGTTGTTTGATACGGCGGGTGTGGTGACCCAGACCATCAGTTTCAGCGGAGGATCCTGGCAGATTGCCGCCCTGGCCGAAACCCATGATGAAACGCTTCCGGCCAGAATCGTTGCCCTGCGCCTGGCATTTACCCTGGTGGGAGTGCTGATCATGCTGCTGCTGTTCACCCAAACCCAGCGCATGAGCAGCCGCCGTCATTACCAGAAAGTGGTTAGACAGACCGCGGAATTCCTGCGGGAGGTGGAAACCGTGGCCAAAGTGGGTGGTTGGCGCATGGATAACAAAGGCCAGGTCTATGAACTATCAGAACAGGCGCAAATGATGCTCGGGCTGAATTCGATGGAATCGGAGATGTCACTGGAATCGTTTGTAGACTTGTTCAGCCGGCCACAGGGCATTGACATGGCGCAGGCTTTGCGGGAGGTGATGCAACAGGGCAAAGAAATTGACCTCGAACTGCAATCGCAGAATCGTAAGGCCTGGTTGCGTTTGATCGCTGATCCTGTCACAGATGACCAGGGTAATCGGGAAGTCATCGGCGCAATCCAGGACATCACCGAAAAGAAACTGGCTGATGCCAAGATAGAACATCAGGCGAACTACGATGGGCTAACTAATTTACCCAATCGGGTTTTGTTCAATGATCGGTTGCAAACCGCCATGGCGCAGGCGCAGCGAAACAACAAAATCATCGCCCTGTTGTTTGTGGATCTGGATAATTTCAAAACCATCAATGACAACTATGGCCATCGGGAAGGCGATCTGGTGCTGTGTGAAGCGGCCAACAGAATCCAGCAGTGTATCCGCGCCTCCGATACCGTAAGCCGCCACAGTGGCGACGAATTCACGGTGATTCTGAACGATCTTGAAGATGAAACCGTACCCGCCAAGATAGCAGAAACCCTGGTGGCCACCCTCAGTAAGGCATTCACAGTGCGGGGAGTGGAGGTCTATTGTGGTGCCAGTATTGGCATTGCTTTGTACCCGGCTGATGCCAAGGTGCCGGAGGAATTGATCATCAACGCCGATCAGGCCATGTATGAAGTGAAGAAAAGCGGCCGTAACGGCTGGCACTTCTACACCGAGGAGATGCAACACAAATCTGAACAGCGCCATCATCTGTATAACGCGTTGGTGACCGCCATCCTCGATGATGAACTGACCTTTCACCTGCAGCCCATCATTACTACCCATAGTGGCAAAACCACAGCCTGCGAAGCATTGGCCCGTTGGCAGCGTGCCGATGGCAGCTGGATCTCGCCGGTGGAATTTGTACCAATCGCCGAGGAGACCGGCCTGATTAATCAGGTTGATTATATGATTATGGAAAAAGCCGTGGCAGCGCTGCAAGGGATCAATGCCGACCGTGCCGAGCCCATAGCGCTTTCTGTCAACGTATCCCCGCGCTTGTTTCAAACCAAGGATCAGGCTTTGGATCGCTGGCTCGAACTGGTGCGCTCCGCCAGTGCCACCGTACCAATTATTGTGGAGATTACCGAACGTTTGCTGACCGCGGAATCCACCCGCACTGAAAGCGTTCTGCGTGAGTTGGCGCAACTGGGAATCGACATATCCATTGATGATTTTGGCACGGGCTATTCATCATTGAGTTATCTGACCCGTTTCCCCGTGAGCAAACTGAAGATTGACCGTTCCTTTGTCAGTTGTATCGGTGTTAATCCCACCAGTGAAACCCTGATCGAAACCATTCTGGCGATGGCCGAAAAATTGGATATTCAGGTGGTGGCGGAAGGGGTGGAAACCGAAGAGCAACTTACTTATTTGCGGAAACGAAACTGTCACTACGTGCAGGGTTACCTGCTGGGACGCCCTTGTGATGTGGCAGAGTTCACGGCGCGTGTTGTGCAAGAGAATCGGCTTATCCTGGGCCGGTGACGGACAGGTGCTTAATTGGATGTTTATAGGTTGGTTAATTGCAGTCAGTAATTAACACGACGTCCACCTTCAAGTTCGCCATCGGATAAAAAATATGAACCATTTCACTTTTCAATAAAAATATCCCAATCCAGCCAACAAAATTGCGGTAGTGTAACCTCTGCTCGCCTACAGCGGGCCGGGCATGGATGCCATTACTCTGTTTATGCTACAGCCAGCATCCAGCCGATAACCGGGGGAAGTGCAAAATATTTATTGATAGATAACTATTTTGCCATATCTATTTCGGATTCCTGACCACTATAACGACGCTATTTATCGTGTTGTCCGTCTGGTATTGAGCTTTATGACGCCAGCCAATTAAACGACACTATAAAAACAGATAAAGGACTATAAACATGGCTAGTCGGTTCGGCGCTTGTCTCATGCCCAAGATTATTGCGTTCGCGTTACTGCTTTTCAGTCAAATCTCGTTTGCTGCGGATTGTAATACTTCACGTCTGGAATTTGGCCCCAATCATCCAAACGGATTTTACGGCTGTTTTTGGGAGTGTTTTGGCGGCGTGCCGGCGAATCTGGGTGGCTGCCCCTCCATTGGCATTACCAATTTCTGCGAATCATTTTGCGCTGGTGCCGACCAATGTCCGGTTGGAAACCCCATCGATATTACCAGCGGAACCAAACACGAGAGCATCACGGATTACAGCGGTGGTGGCCAATACCCGCTTGAAATCACCCGCTTCTACAGCAGCAGCAAGTTCGATATAACCGGCAATTTCGGCAACGGTTGGAACTCCATTGAAACGGCAACAATTTACAGTAATAACTACAATGGTGTGGATCAATATACTGTACGTCGACCTGATGGCAGTGAGCTGCGTTTCCGCTGGGGCAGTGGCTCCGGTGACACTATCCCACATAAAGCCAAAACCAAAGAAGTGTTGACCATGTACAACGATACTCAGGGTGAGGAGCTCTGGGAGTTAAAGCTGGTTGATGGCAGCAAAGAAATATACTACATGAATCTGGCTGAATTTAATGCCAACGGGTCTTTTACATCGCGTTTGATGTGGCGGGAAAACCCGCAAGGCTTAAAGCATATCTTCAGTTACGACGTCCAGGGTCGAGTTGAAACCATCACCGATTCGTTTAATCGGTCATTGGTATACACCTACTATGCCGATGGCACCAACCATATTCAATCGATTACTGCTCCGGGCAATAAAGTCTTTCGTTATGAATACGATGGCCTGGGGAACCTTGAATACGCGATCTATCCCGATGAAACACCCGCCAACACCAGTGATAATCCCCGTGTTCGTTATCATTATGAAGACAGTCAACTAGACGTCAATGATAGGGATGGCGACGGAGACACCAGCGAACGGCTGTACCCAACCCATCTGACCGGTATCACCGATGAGCGGGGCAACCGTTATGCAACCTTCACCTATGATAGCCGGGGCCGGGCAATTGTCTCAGAACATGCCGGTGGTGCTGATCGACTTGAGATACTGTCGTTTTCACCCGTTACCATCCGCAATGCATTGGGTAAGGAAACCATCTACAATTTCAACACCATAGGCAGTGCTGAGAATACCATGACCCGCCTGGTCAGTGTGGAAGGGCAACCCAGCCCCAATTGCCTGGGCTACAACAGCAGTATTACTTATGACAGTAATGGTAATAAGGATCTGGTCACTGATTTCGCCGGTAACATTACCGATTACGATATTGATGCGGATGGCTTTGAAACCCAAAGAATAGAAGCATCCAACGCACCGGAACCGGTGAGAAGAACCATCAGCAGTACCTGGATTAAAAGTTTGTATCGGCCGGATACCATTACCGTGGCAGGCCACCGGCAAACGGATTACGACTACGTCAATAAACGGATTGACCTGATTACCCAAACGGATTTACTCACCACCGGGAATCCAACACGTCAATGGGATTACCGTTACACCTATCATGATGCAGCAAACCTGAAGGTAGAAACCATTACCATCGATGGCCCCCGCACCGATGTCGCAGACACCACAGTGCAAACATTTGATGAGCAGGGGTTATTGATTCAGACCACCAACGCGCTGGGACACCGAACCCAGTTCCAGGATCACAATGCCGAAGGCCTGCCGCAGACCATGATCGATGAGAATAACGTGGTCACCGAGTTACGCTACACTACCCGTGGTTGGTTGGACACCGTTACTGTTAAAAGCGCGCTGGGTGATGTCATTACAGACTACGACTACTATCCCAATGGCCTGGTGCAAAGCATTGTGCAACCCAATGGCGTACGCCTGGACTATGAGTACGATGACGCGAAGCGCTTAACCCGTATCACCAACAATCTGAATCAGTATGTTGAGTACGAACTGAATGCCCTGGGTAATCGTGAAGTTGAGCGCATTCATGCCAGCAACGGGGAACTGGTGCGACAGCATAATTTTGCATTTGACGAGTTGGGCCGGCTCCTGAAGAAGTTCGGAATCAACGACCAGGAACTGGAAACCTACACTTACGATGGCAACGGTAATATCACCCGTATAACGGATTATAATTTGCTTGACGTTGTACAGGGCTTTGATGGCCTTGATCGTTTGCAGACGGTAACGGATCGTGAAGGTGGTGAAACGGTTTATCAGTACGATGATCTGGACCAGGTGGATACGGTTACTGATGCCAATGAAAACGTCACGGATTACGATTACAACGGGTTTGGTTTTCTAACCCAGTTAAACAGCCCCGATACCGGTATTACTCAGTATACTGATTATGATTTGGCGGGGAATCTGCTTGCTAAAGTCGATGCGCGCGGTGTGGTGATCAACTATACCTACGATGCACTGAATCGCATCAAAACGGTTACCTTTCCCAGTGCCCCGGAAAAAAATATTACCTATTTTTATGATGAAACCAACACCAGCGGTTTCCCCAATGCCGGGGTAGGCCGGCTTACCCGAATCGTTGAAGCAAGTGGCATTGAGACCAGTTGGATCTATAACGATCTGGGCCAGATAGTACGGGATATTCGGACAATAGGAGGTCAATCCTTTAATGTTCAATATGAGTATGACCTGGCGGGTACGATGACCAAAATAATATACCCGAGCGGCCGGGAAGTAGAATACATTCAAGATTCCCTGTCGCGAACTCAACGCATCAGAACGCGAAAAACAAGCGCAGACAGTTGGATAGTCCTGGCGGATAACGTGAACTATCAGCCATTCGGACCGGTGAGTGCCTTTACCTATGGCAACGGCTTGGCGTTTGCTCAGAGCTATGATTTGCACTACCGACCCGATGTGATTCAAACCCTGGATGGCACCACAGACCTGCAGGCACTGGATTATGGGTTTAATGACAATAACGAATTGTCTGAAATCCTGGACCTTGTAAACGCAGACAACAGTAAATCTTTTGACTACGACGGCAACATCAGGCTGATCGAAGCCGCTGGCCCCTATGGCATAAAAAGCTACGATTATGATGATGTAGGCAACCGGGTTTTACGTGCCACAGCAGCGTCACCCGTGAGCGAGAATTATGCGGAAACCTACACCATTGCGGATGACTCAAATCGACTGAACGCGGTGAGCGCGGCAGGCACCGGCGGTCAGAATGCCACCTATGTTTACGATGAAGTGGGCAACATCACCAACGACGGGCAGTACGGTTATGACTACGACGTACGTGGCCGCTTATCCCGTGTGTTTCAGGGCGCCAATACCATCGCTCGTTACGATTATAATGCGATCTCTGAGCGGGTTTCCAAAACCATTGGATCAGACACTCGCTATTTTCTCTACGGGTTAACCAGTAAGTTAATCGCTGAAACGGATATTGATGGGGGAATCAGCAAGGAATACATCTATCTGGGAGACCGGTTGCTTTCCATTGTGGAGGTGGATGTGGGTCAGAGTGAGCCTGTGGCTGACTTGAACGTGTCACTGGCCAGTGAACGCAGTGGCAATGTAGTTAACTACGACATCACGGTGGAAAATTTGGGCCCTGATTCGGCATCCGCCGTTCGACTGACCAATGACGTGCCGGCCAATATAACGATTGATAACTTCACGGTGACTCAGGGTAGCTGTAGCCAGTCCGGCCAAACCATTAACTGTGAACTGGGTGATCTGAACAGCGGATCAACCGCGATTCTGTCGGTAACGATCACCGCGGCGGTTGATGTGGATATCAGTCAAACGGTGACGGCCAGCGTAACCAGCTCCACCACGGACCCCAACCTGGCCAATAACACCATTAAGAAAGCCGGTTCAGGCTGCTTCATTGCAACCGCTGCGTTCGGTAGCTACGAACACCAGTATCTGCATGTGCTGAGAGATTTCCGGGATGACTATCTACTGGTAAATGAGCCGGGTGCTGCTTTTGTGCACTACTATTATGCTAATTCACCGGATTTGGTTAGGGTTATCAACCAACATGAGTGGTTAAAACCCCTGGTACGGGTATTGCTGCTTCCCATTATTGCGTTGGCCGCCTTTGTTCAAGCCTCCGTTTTGACGCAATTACTGATTATTGCTGGTGTAATATTGGGTATGGCTGCCTATAAGCAACTCGGCGTGGGTAAAGTGTTAAAACGCGGCGTTATCGGCATAGGAGTGGCTCTGGGATTACTGGCCAATTCTGCCGTAGCGGATGACATCTATTACGTTCATACGGATCATATGAACACACCTGAACTGGTGACCAATGCTGAGCGCACCGTGGTGTGGAAGAGTAATCGCACACCCTTCGGAGAAGAGGACCCGGAGATTGCCCTGGTTGAGCAACCGTTCCGGTTCCCGGGCCAATATTACGATGCGGAGACCGGGCTGTATTATAACTTGAACCGGTATTATCATCCCGGGCTGGGGCGGTACATCACATCTGATCCGATTGGGTTGGATGGTGGGATTAATACTTATGGTTATGCGTATCAAAATCCGATCATGTATTATGACCCCCGCGGGGAAGCAGTGTGGTTTCTGCTGCCTTGGTTAATTGGTGCTGGAGAAGGTATTGCTTGGAGTAGTGTTATTTGGACAACAGGCCAGTGGACTTTGCTGGCGGCTCTCTCAATGTCCATCGCTTCCTCAAGCGATATGTCATCTAGCGAAGAATGTGATGAGAGTGAGGAAGAGTGTATTCGCGAAGTCTCCGAGTGCAAAGCTCTTTGCAGAAGAGCTCAAAATGACCCAGACATGCAGAATGTTTGGGGCGGAAGTTGGGCCCAGTGTCTTCTGGGGTGTGTGTCTTGGCGCTGTATGAATTACGTTGATCTATGAATATTGAAGTAGCAAAAGCCTTGCTCGAAAAAGGGGATGTTGATGGGGCAACAAAGCTTTTGCTTGATGTTGCCCATCAAAACCCCAGCGATGTCAATGTGTGGCTTTTATTAGGAGCTGTATCGACAAGAACGAGTAACTGGATTCTTGGCGAGCAGTCATTTTCAAAGCTGGTTCAGCTAAAGCCGTCTAGTCCTTTGGCCTCGTCGGGCTTAGTTCAAAGTTACTATGAGTTGGGAAAGTATGATGATGCATTATCTGAGATAAATAGATTCAGATCTGAGCTGGATTTTGATAATCCGGACGCTAGGGTTGTATTAGCTGAGCAGGATAAGATGGTAGAAAAAATTAAATCTCGTCAATCTGATTCTGATTGATCGGCTTGTACAATTTAATATGCACCACGCGCTTAAATGTGTCGGATTTATTTTTTTCTCTCAAACTGATGACACAAAGCCCAGTCAAGTACTGGGCTTTGTGTTTATGGTTCGATGTTTTCAATCTCAATGATTGTTGCGTTTAAAATCCGCCGTGTTATGTGTCGGAACAGAGGAAATGCCGTAAGCTAGCATGGTGGCGACGATGTTTGCATCATGCACCTGTTTGCCGCCGATCTGAAAACCACCCCCTCAGTTTCACCAGTTGGCTGGTAATGGCGCAGATTGTGTCAGCCACTTGAAACCCTCTTCCAGATAACGTATCCGCTCAATGAGGTGTTCCTCGGTGGATTGGTGGAAATCAGGACATCCATCTTTAAGTTGGATGAAACAGTTTCAATGCGTTTCAGCTAAGGCCAAACTCGCGTCGGGGCCTGTAGCTTGTAAAAGTGGCTGAATATCGGGAGCACGTTCTTTAAAAGCAAGAGAACATCAGGGCTGTGGCTGTTTGTAGTTACAACAGCACATAGGCGGACGATACATCACATCTGATCCGATAGGATTAGATGGTGGGATTAATACCTATGGGTATGCTGGTCAGAATCCCATCATGGCTCTGGACCCAACCGGTGAGTGGTTTTGGTTTCTGTTGGCGGGAGCTGGTACCGGTACTGGAGTCTCGTGGGGTACGATTACCGCTATTTCCCAATGGTCACTATTGGCGGTTCTCTCTGCTAACTTAGTGTCGTCGAGTGAAAATGGACAGGAATGCGAAACTTGTGCGAAGAAATACCCGAATTACAAGAAATGCAGTGAGTTATCTGGTTATGTGTTTAACAGTAAGCAAGCGGCACTTCAGTCTTTCGGTGGCAGTAACTACCGATTGCACAACCCAAGTCAAGCGACAAGAGGCCCGTGTGTAGGAACTGATGGGGCGGGAATGCATTGGAATGTTCGAAGTGGAAAATATCGGGTTGGTTCTATTACGTCTTGCACTTGCTGTCAGGAGTCAGGATCAGGGCCGGTACTGAAAACCAAGTATAAAGCAATATGGTGAGCAAAATCTCGAGCCAAAAATTGAGTTTGTTACTTCTAGACTACGTTGCTGAGTTACCAGCTAGCATAAAGCAATTCGTCAGTAAAGAAGCAGATTTGATTTTTAACAAACCACCGCACGACCTGGCCCAAGATGAGTTAATTGAAAAGCTGATGTCTTTACAGGAAGCAGGTTATATCTCGGTCCAGTCGGTTGATGGTGTTTGTTGGAATCTCAGGCGTAAGCAATCAACCACTTTTGACGTATTGGAGCTATTTGTTCTGCTAACGCCAAAAGGTGGAAGCCTTTGGGAAAAAGTTTATAAGCCAGATTGGCAGAAATTTATCCTGGTGGAGGTTGATAGCTCATCTGGCAAAAAAGAAAAATGTGTACTTCGTTCGCTGAATGAGCGGCGATTGAAAGGCATACTAGAAAAAATTAAAAAACTGGGAGAGGTGGGCTGCTTAAGTAGCATAACCTCTTGGAACGCTACTTACTGGAAAATGTTTGAAGAAGGGTATCAACTCGAGTTCGAGGCACTAATTGATGAAGCAGATACTGTCCTGGTTGAGGAACGAATGAAATGGTGTCTTACTTGGAGAGAGATTACGAGCTAGATGCTCGAACTATGGTAAGGTCCCCGCGATATTCTGCATTGCGGTAGTAATTTCACCACGCACTCAAGTATAGAGAAAATCTAGGAGTAAGATCTTTGGTTTTGAATTAGAAAAAAATTCACTTATCCAGGCTGAAACCGTTCAACCATCATCTCACTGATACTTTTAAGACGATACATCACATCTGATCCGATTGGGTTGGATGGTGGGATGAGCACCTATGGGTATGCTGGTCAGAATCCGGTAATGGCCTATGACCCGACAGGGGAGTTTTTCTGGTTTTTAGCCGTTGGTGGAATTGCTGGTGGAGATATTATAGGCGCAACAATACTTTCTGGTCTTACATTGATTCTCGCCTATCAATTAGACCAGGCAGTGAACAATGTTGACAGCATGGTCAATGATAGGCCCTGGAGAGATAAAAGTGGTAGATGGAAAGTATACGTAAGATGTAATGTGCAAACATTTGATGACTGCGAAAATTGCCCGAGCACTATAGGGGGCTGGGGTTATGGGAATACATTCTCTGAGGCAAACACAAACGCACAGCATGATGCTAACGCCAATTTGAGTGGGCTGGGAGCTAAAGGTTGTTATAAGAGGCACTGCGATCCAGTATCTTGCTTCGAGAATGGGAAGCCTGTTCGGTGCCCTAGAAGTGGTAGAACCCAGAGGTAAAAATGAAATTAAGCAGAGAAAAAATCGCGGAGAAAGCGGAAGAGATTTTTTTTCAGCAAAGTTTAGCTGAAGATGGTGATCCAGAGGCGCAAAATATTTTAGGGGCCAAGCTGGCATCAGGTAATTTTGTGGAGAAGGATGAGTTTGGTGGCCTTTATTGGTATTGCCAGGCTCTAAAGAAAGGATACGTTAATGCGAAATGGAATGCGGGAAGTATGTTTCTTAAGGGAGACGGAGGCGTTCCAAAAAATACTGAGTTAGCGATGATGCTAATTGAGGAGGCAGCGGAAGAAGGGGACAATGGTGCAAGCCATTTTCTTTCTATCTGTTATGCGAAAGGTGGTTATGGAAAGGAAGTGGATATAGAGTCGTCCAACTTCTGGAGGGAAAAGGCATCTAGTGGATGCGAATCCCAAGAATATGGGAAACAGATAGATCTTGAGTCGCTGATTGATATTAAGCTAGTAAAACCTGCTGTTAAGCTTAAATCTGAGTTAGCTGAAGCTCTCAAAGAATGACCTAGCAGTAACCGATGAGGCGGCTCACGCCGCCTCAATCTCAACCGTCACTCGCTGCCCCAGCTCGGCAGCGAATTTCACCAACGCATCCAAAAGAACTTGGAAACCCGACCCCGCAGTAAATCATTAATCCTGGGCTGAGTGACGCCACAACGGGTAGCGGCTTCGGCCTGTGTCCACACACGGGCTTGAATGAAAGCAGTAATTTGCTGCATCAGTTGAGAGAGCACTTACAAATTGGGGCAATCAGATGAGTGGGGTGCTTTCTGAATGTGGATGCAAAGAGTAATTCATGAAAGTATTTAGAGCCCTTTTGACTGTAATTCTTTTTACTCCTGTCATTTCGG
>TARA_B100000674_G_scaffold17371_2_pt1 | contig 94307 bp, 59 predicted proteins | sample TARA_B100000674 | Tara Oceans TARA_B100000674 (sample SAMEA2622759) | marine metagenome | biome: marine biome (ENVO:00000447); feature: surface water layer (ENVO:00002042); material: "saline water (ENVO:00002010), including plankton (ENVO:xxxxxxxx)" | depth 5 m | reverse complement strand
CTTCGGTGTAAACGAAGCGCTCTAGCCAACTGAGCTAATCGCCCTAAGTGTTTCTGTATTTTAATACGATTTATCTTATCGACAAGACGACTACTAAATACTTTGGCAGTTTTCAAAACTTTCTACATATAATAGGAGGACTATGAATACTTCCGCCAAAACACTCACTCTACTATCTATTTTGCTGGCAACATTCAGCTCCGCAAAGGCCGAAGACTTCCTGATGTTCAACGGTAGAGCCGTCGAAGTCTGGGACGGAGACTCATTCAACGTTCAACTCTCAGAATCCTCCAGACGATTCCTCGAACCATATCTCACTCCACCCGAATACCGATCCGGTATCATTTCCATCCAACTCGCAGGAATCGATTGCCCGGAACGATCTCAAAACCACCCTTTCTGGCAACAATCTCGCTCCCAACTCATACGCTATCTCAACAAGCAGTATCTAAATATCCAAGTCGAAGTCTCCCGCAACGGACAAATCAATCGCTCCGCCAACCGCTTCTTCGCCGTTGTCCGAGCCGGTCGTAACCCCATCGCCATCAATCAGGCAATGGTCGCTTCAGGCTGGGCGAAGGATGACTATCGCTTCTCCTTCGGCTACCCCTATATCATGGCCCAATGGGAAGCCATGAACCGACGGCGAGGAATCTGGTCAAACTACGATCAATACCACGCTGAAAATGAATTTCGAATGCGACTCTACGGCACCGCCGAACGACGGCCTGAAATCCACACTTACCCCGAATATCGTGAAAGTGAAAAACGTGGTAATGAACAACCACGGCAATTCAGTCAGGGCAGTAACAAAGAATACACGCAAAACCCTCGCTGGAAAAATGAAGTCCCAGGACAAACTCGACGTAACGTCCCGCAATTCAAAAATCCCTAATACATATCCCCACCGTTTAGGTCAGCACGCCACGGATCCGTTCACAAACCAAGTGGACCTCTTCGTCCGTCAACTCGATCGCATCTATATATAAATAGCCCTCATTAGCATGATGCGCTCGTAATCGCACCGAGGGATCTCCCTCCGCGACTCGGCGGTTCAGCTCAAACACGTCTACACCACACACCTCGGCATCCGGCGTTAACCTCGCTCGAGAAAACGGACATCCATTGGGATCTGCATCCACTCCCAAACTCAAACCCTCAATCCCACTAAGTAACTCCAACACCAAGTCCACCTTGCGGTCCTGCTCAGCCGTCCAAGCCTCCACATCCTCGCGTTCCCGATATTCCAACGCCGCCATCACCCCAAAGATCGCTTCTTTACCTGCCTTCATCGCTCTACCAATTCCACGATTCTGCAAATAGACTGCTTCCACCAAAGCTTGCTTCCCAGCGACAATCCCCCCTGTCGTACTAGAAAGGTACTTATGAGCACTTACGATAACTAAGTCTGCCCCGAGTTTAATCAACTCTTGAATTCGCTGATCCTGCGCCGCCCCGTCTACGATCACAGGCACATTAAACTCATTAGCAAGCTCGACCACCGCCGCTAAATCCAACATTCCTTTCTGAACGGTGTGATGAGACTCCACATGAACTATCGCAACAACACCTCCGGATTCCAATTCATGCCGAAAGTGTTCAACTAAAGATCGATTCACTTCTCCAATTTCTACGACTTCAGCACCGGCCATGCGGATATTCTGAGTCACAGGAGCACCATAATTCACACAATGCCCCTTCTGAATCAGCACTCGCTTTGCTCCCCAATCGCAGTCCGGCAATTTCAAGACCTTACCTAATTCACAACCGGTCAAACAGGCCGCCACGGACTCAGTAATCCCAGCTGCCGTGCATGCTGTCACACACCCAGCCTCGGCACCAGTCACGCGAGCGATCACTTTGCTTGCCGCATCCTGCAATTCATCAAGGTCATAGAAACCATCCAAGCTAGTGTAAGCTTGCTGAGCAATTTCGGGCAAAACCTTAGCACCGCTCAATGCAGTCATCTTGCCACATGCATTAATGATTCTACGAAGCCCATATTTTTCATGAAGACTAGCCATTTGAACCTTACCTCCCAATCAGTGACAATAACACGCATGTATGCTCCATGGCATTATACGTTGTAATGCCCTCTGAATTGCACTGCTCCTTCCTCCATCAATACACGATTCTACCGAGACTCCTATGGAAATAGACTTATTGATCACCGGCGGTACAGTCATTGACCCCTCTCAGAATCTCCACGAAGTTCGGGAGGTCGGAATCTACGGCACCCAAATCGTCGACCTTGAATCCCTCGAATCCTACTCTGCTAAGAAGATCCTCGACGCTTCCGGGCTAATCGTGACTCCAGGCCTGATCGACTTACACGCTCACGTCTACAAACGCCACGTTCCCATCAGTATCGATGCTGACGCCACATCTCTGGCCGGAGGAGTAACCACTGTTCTGGATGCTGGCAGCGCTGGCAGTTATAACTTCGAAGGCTTCAAGCACGATGTCATCGATCGCGTCGACACCGAAGTCCTCGGCTTAGTCAATCTCTCCTGTATCGGCTTAGTCGCCGCTCACTACGGCGAACTCATGGACGCTCGCTATGCCGATCCGGATGGCGTCGTCGAGACTATCCGGCGTTTTCCGAACCAAGCGGTCGGAGTGAAAATCCGTGCCGGTGCACACATCATCGGCTCGGGCCAACAAGGTTGGGACAATTTCAAGAAAGCAGTCCAGGCCGCTCGGGATTCTGAAACCTGGCTGATGATCCATATCGGCGAATGCCCTATGGCTCTTCCCGAAATGATGCCCCACTTACAACCAGGTGACTGCATCACGCATTGCTTCAAGGGAGGTTCAACTACTGTCCTTAACCAAGAAGGGCGAATTCACTCGGAATTAGCCACAGCTCGGGACAATGGAATCATCTTTGACATCGGCCACGGATTTGGGAGTTTTCATTGGGAGATAGCCGAAGCAGCCGTCGAGCAGGGCTTCATCCCCACTACCATCAGCACAGACTTGCACCTTATGAACCTCCATGGCCCGGTGTTTGACATGCCTACGACGATGTCCAAATTCCTACATCTGGGTGTATCTCTCGACGACGTCATTGACATGTCCACCACTCAACCTGCCAGAGTTCTCGGGAGAGCAGGGGACTTAGGGACACTCGCTCCGGGCACCGTGGCTGACATCACATTGCTCGAAAAACACGACGGTCAATTCGCTTACACAGACAGCTACGACCAAACGCGCACTGGGCGAGAAAAACTCACAGCCGTCGGAATCGTGCGTCGCGGCGATCTACACTTCAATTCCAATCGCACTAATTAGAAGCTTAGTCGTAAGGGCTGGTCCTAATAGCTGCATTAGGTTTGCTACGATATTTGGAATCACTCGTTTGGGCGAATAATGGCCGAGCCGTATCTGGCACGAGCCACGTGAGACTACATAGCACATACATGCCTATCACAACAAACAACACGGGATACCAATCCGTAGGTACCGGGGCGACTCCCCCTTTCACATCGGGCACAATCTTCCCATAAATAATGCTCCCGATTGCGCCAGCTCCGATGGCTGCTGCATTTATCAGGGCAAACAGCGTCGCAATCACGGGACCGCCAATGTCTGTAATAGCGGCCCAGCGGGTCGCCAAAGATATGTCCGCTCCGATTTTAGCCACGCAGAGCATCAACGCAAATGCAAGTGGATGTTCTATCACTAGTAATGAAGCACAAATCAAAATTGCTGCAGACCCTTTACCCAATGCGCCTGTGATCCGGCGTGCCCAAGTGGTCGAGCCTTGATTTCGCTTCACCAGTTTATCGCCCAGTAACCCACCGAGAATCCCTCCAGCCATCCCACCTATAAAGGGCAACGCCGAATAAAGTCCGGCAAGTTGTTTTTCCAGTCCATGTGATTCTTCGAGAAACTGCGGCATCCACGAAGAGTAAAAGGCATCTGCGACGGTACTGAATGAAGCAGCCAATGCAATCACGATGGCGTTGACCAAGCCCCAGCCGCTAGCCGACCGCAGCAATGTCACCACTCTCATCCGTTTCGAAGACGCCGCAGGTGCGGCTACATCCACTCCCTGGATCAGTGTCACTTCGGCTTGATTGCATTGCGGGTGTTTGCCCGGCGAATTTTTTACATAACGGAAGAAGAGGACAGCCCAAACCAGCCCCAGCGAGGAGAGGGCCAACACCGAAGTTTGCCACGAGTCCGCAAATAGATAGAGCATTGCCAACGGGAAAAAGATGTAGCAGCAGAACGCTCCACTCCTGGATGCGGTGACGCCCATAAGTCCCTGAGCGGAAGATCGCGACTCAGCCGGAAACCAGACTTTCGTCAACCTTCCAATTCCTGCCAGCACTCCCGACTGCCCTAACCCAAGAGTATATCGCGACGCATACATCACACCAGTCGACGGAGCCAACGCCAATAACCCAAACCCCAATGACCAGACCACCATGGAGCCGGTCAGAAATAGATGAGCTCCGAAGTAATCGATCACCATGCCGGCTGGTATCTGGAAGAGTCCGTACGCAGCTGAAAATCCCGCCGCAAGAAAGCCAAGTACTTCATTATGATCGGCTTCCGGAATTCCAAATTTAGCGAACTCTTCCTTTAGATCCGTTTTAATCAAGGCGAACACATAACGATGGACGTAAAGCATCCATGAGACTCCGAATCCGAGCCATAGAACTTTTCGTCTAACGTTGGTGGGAGTCTCAGTCATAGTGAACTGTAAATTCCTCTTCAATCGCCGGATCCAATTCGATCCCCAATCCTGGGCCCGTTGGGACTGGTACGCGGCCGTCGATGACTGGAGGTAGATTCGCGACAAGCTTCCTCATTAAGGGACTGGGACGCAGGCAATATTCGACCAGATCGCCATCTGGCACAGTCGATATCCAGTGGAGACTGGCGGCCAGATTAATCCCGGTACTAAAGCAATGAGGTACGGCTTTACGCCCATGCGCCGTCGTCATATCAGACACTCGCTTACAAACCGTAATCCCGCCGCAAAATGCGATATCCGGTTGGACGATATCCAGACCTCGTTCAATTAAGTCTTCAAAGTCCCAATGGGTGACATCTCCTTCACCGCCGGCAATGGGTATTTCACTGCGTTTACAAAGCTCAGCATAGCCCTTCCGATCATCCTGACCAACGGGTTCTTCTAACCAGGCGATCTTATAGGGCTTAAACAGCTCGGTCCGCCCTAATGCGGTTTCCCAATCCCATGCATGTCCCGCATCAACCATCAAATCGCGGTCCCAGCCGACTGCTTCTCTAGCTGCCGCCACATGCGCGACATCCACATCTGGATCAGGGCCAATTGGTCCCCAGCCAAACTTAACGGCCGTCAGGCCCATTGCCACATACTCTTTGGCCATCTCAGCTGTCTCTTCCGGGGTATCCGCAAATAATACGCTGGCATACGCTCGGACATCATCTCGCACTCGGCCTCCCAGCAATTCAGAAACCGGCTTTCCTTCGATTTTCCCCTTGAGATCCCAAAGAGCTATATCTGCTCCGCTCATGGCATGAATCCCAGCACCACGGCGACCATACCGATTGGTCTCGTAATACATCTTCTCCCACAAGCCTTCCACATCGCGCGGATCCTCGCCCACCAAAATCGATGTCAGACCATGTCGTCTGGCTGCACTTCTCGGAGCGTCAAAACATGCTTTGCACACATAGGATTGGCTCGTTACCTCGCCGATGCCAGTCAGGCCTTCGTCTGTATGAATCTTGACGATCAGGACGTCCAGTGTCCCATCCGGAATAGCTTCCACCACCGGGACTCGCAAATGTATCGGTTCAACAGCCGTGATTTTCATTACGTTTACCTAAACTATCTTCTTTATAAAAAGGTCCGTATTCATCATTACAATTCCAATACACAATTATCAACATCATCCAACGGGAAGATTGGTCGAGCAACTTTCTGATAAGGCAAGCTATTCAAATTTGCGCTTGTCGAACCGATAACATCCACCGCGCAGATGGCCGAGGCGATGGATTCGTAATAAGGTCGAAATCCATTGGGTGATTTCACCACAACAATTCGATAATTCGCTGGATCGCAACCATGACTAGCAAACACTCTCTGTCCCACGAAATACAAGCTTCTCTCTACCGCTAAGATATCAATGTTTTGATAGCGAAGAATCGCAACGCTTCCTCCATACCCTGGCAATCCGTTTTCATAAGTAAAATGCCCATCATGCAAACTCACTACCTCGACTTCCAAGGAGAGCGGCGTGAAACGCCCAGGGTCCAGCGTACCGCCAAGCGACACCGTAACGGTACCACCTGAGCCCACAGTTATCGCTGCCTGTACAGCTGGCTGATCGACGATCGGGATCAGGCAGCGGCCATCAAATCCGGACTCGACCAAGGCTTTTAGAATCTCGTTGCTATCGCCTGACGCGCCGCTCGCGGTAGCATCAGCCGCATCAGAAAAAACAGTCAGGCCGTTTGTCTGGCGAGCGACTTCGATCGACTGCTCCACAGAAATCAACTCGGCCTTAAACAGCTCGCGGTTTGCCCACATGAATCGGCCGATCTCTCGAGCCTCCTCTAACGCTTGCTCTTGTTGACCGTCACGGACGACTAATACGTTGGTCCTCAATTCCGGCACATCCGTAAATGCGTTACCGATGTTTACTCCGGCAGAAAGTCCCGTATCGGATGCTTCGATTTCCTGGCACATACGAATCGCCTCGCCAAACTTGCCCGATTCTGTGATGAGTTCATCTCCGCGTACCAAGAGTGGTATTTTCACGGTCACCATTTCAGGTGTGACATTCCCACTCAGCAGTTTCCGCATGCATCTTGCAGCTCGTTGCCCAGTTTCGTATTGGTCTACGTGGGGATAGGTATGAAACGGCACTATGACATCGCACAACTCCAGCATTCGGTCGGTCAAGATGGCATGTAAATCGATGGTTGCCACGAGCGGAACGTCACCAACGATTTCTCGCACTCGACTAAGCAATCGCCCCTCTGGGTCATCTTCCGTCACCCCAGCCATCGCTCCGTGCAAACACATATACACAGCGTCGATCTTGTTTACGTTGGCTGCCTGCCGAATGGACTCAACGATTTCATCAATCAGCCGGTCCAAATCGACCGTGGGGATAGCTCCGCCCGAGACGCTGGCCGCACTCATGGTAGGTATCAGGCTAATCTCATCGTCCTCTGCCATGACATCCATGAAGCCCGATATTTCCGTCTTTGTTCCTGTATACTTGTCTAGCAGTTGGCGACCTTGGAATTGCTGAAACATCGCGTAATCGGTCGGGAAGGGATTAAACGACGCTGTTTCCTGACGCATTTCAGCAAATAAGATGTTAGTCATAGCCGTAGTACTCTGATAATTCCATGGGGGCGGGGTTGAAGTACATTGTAGTGGTTTGGCTAAATGAATTCCTGTGAATTCATCGACTTCCAAAGAGGCGCAGCGGTAAACACGACAAACTGTGTACACTTAAACTATGGACAAACAATTCACTGACTTCATTCCGCTGATCCTATACCTATGCCTGGCACTGGGTTTCTCATTCTTGTGCTCAATCCTGGAAGCGGTTCTGCTTTCTGTAGGACCTGGCTATATCCAGTCAATGATTGACAAAGGGAATAAAGCGGGAAAACTCTTACAGACGCTTAAAACCGACCTGGACAAGTCGCTATCGGCCGTGCTGACGCTCAATACGATTGCCCACACAATGGGAGCGGCAGGGGTTGGTTCAGAGGTAAGCTACCTATTTAACGGAGAGTATCTCGGGATAGCCTCTGCGATTCTCACTCTCTTGGTGCTGGTACTTTCCGAAGTCATCCCCAAGACGCTCGGGGCCCGCTACTGCAACGCGTTGGCCAAGCCCAGCGCCCTACTGATACTCTGGCTCATCCGATTGCTTTACCCTGTTGTCTGGATGCTACAGATCTGTTCCAAGCTCATTTCATCATCCGGCCACCATAGTTCGTTTTCACGAGTCGAGCTCAAAGCCATCGCTGGGTTAGCTGGAGAGTCGGGAACGATTACGGACGACGAAGCAGAAATGGTGCAGAACATTCTCGATTTACAAAACACCACAGTACGTGACGTCATGACTCCCTACAATCTGGTCTTCCATGTTAGTTCCGATCTAACAACCGCAGAGTTTGTAGCTCAGCACGTACCCGTAGACTTTGCTCGGATCCCTCTGGTAGAAGAGGATGAGTCTGTTCACTCATATGTGATATACTCTGAAGTTTTGGAAGCTCACATCGCAGGTCGTGACACGGCTCTATCAGAACTGGCACATCATCTGGAGAATGTTGCGGACACAACGCCTGCCCAAACCGCTTTTGATTCGATGGTCGAGAACACGCATAAGCTAATGTTAGTGGTCGACGAATTTGGTCAGACGGTGGGAATCGTCGCGGACGAAGATTTATTGGAGTCCATTGTCGGTGAACCGATCGCGGATGAAACGGATTTACATGCAAGTCCACGTGACACTCTGTTGGCCGAACCGGAGGACGACTCCCCAGCGGAAGACGCCTCCGACAGCAACGACGAAGACCTGTAATCGCATGTCTAAGCAGCTAATTCTCCGAAGCCTAGTAATTGTTGCGTTCTTGGCCAGCACTCAGTCTGTCTATTCTGCAGACTGGGCACAGTTCCGAGGTGCCAATAGTGCCGGGATTTCAGACGACACCAAGGTTCCGACGAAATTCGGGCCAGGCGACAAGGAACTTTGGAGCGTGCCGGTTGCCAGCGGGCACTCGTCTCCCTGCGTAATCGGCAACCAGCTCATCCTTACTGCAGCGCAGCGGGAGAAACATCAACTGCACATTGTTTCGATTGACCGTCAGAGTGGGAACCAAAATTGGAATTTCAAACTCGACGTAGCAGAACTGGAACGAGGACATCCGTCTTTTAATCCTGCCAGCAGCACGGTGGCCTCGGATGGAGAGCAGATTATCGCATACTTCGGTTCCTATGGTTTAGTGTGCCTTTCGATGGATGGCAAACTCGCCTGGGAGAAACGCATGCCTCTAACGAAATCCTACGCTGGCAATGCGATTTCCCCGATTATCGCGGGTGGCAAAGTAATTCTCTATCGCGGCAATTACGTTGATCACTTTCTAGCTGCCTGGGACAAGCGGTCTGGCAAGGAACTATGGAAAGTCAAAAACGGCGAGCGTTTCACTCCTAACATGGCGTGTACCGCGGTTCCGATAATCCACGAAAATCAATTGATCGTTCATGCGGTACGTGCAGTACAGTCTTTCAATCTCGAATCGGGCCAACTAATCTGGGAACTTAAATGTTCCACCACCGCCACTAGTACCCCGGTCATCTGCGAAGGCGAAGTGGTTGTAGCAACTTGGAATCAAACCGGGGAAGAGTCCTTACGGCCGAACTTCCCGACCTTTGACGAATTACTCGCCAATAACGACAAGAACGGTGATAAACGAATCGACCGTCAGGAAATTCCTAAGCTGTTTTATTTTCATCGCAGTGAAGGAACAGAAGCCCCACAGAATGGATACCCATTCCAATTTAATCATGCTGACCCGAACAAGGACGGCAAGATTGAGCGAGCGGAATGGCAAGTTATTTTGGATCGGGAGGAGGATCGCCAGAAGGGCTACATAGAACATGGCTTAATCGCCATTCCACTCAACAGCCGCGGGCAGGTAACTGAAAGTGACATTCGCCGGCTGGAAAAGCAAGGCATCCCCGAAGTGCCATCGCCGATCTATCAAGATGGTTTCCTATACATGGTGAAAAACGGCGGACTTTTAACATGCGTCAACGTAGGTCAAGGCGAGCGTGTATTTCGCATGCGAACCGGAGGATCGGGAACTCATTACGCCTCGCCAGTGATTGCCGGTGGCAGGCTTTATACAGTGTCGGGAGATGGCAAGATTACGGTTGTTAAACTAGGAAGTAGCCGTAAGATCTTGGCGACTAATGATATGCAAGATTTCACCTACGCCACACCGGCAGTTTGTGATGGCGTGATCTATATCCGGACTCATTCCCGGCTTTATGCCTTCGGGCAATAATAAAACCCTCGCAGAAGTCTAGCCATCGAAGCCTGAAAAGTGAAGTCGGGGCTAATTGTTTAATTGTTTAAGCTTTCGCCCAAGGCTGATACGCATATCCATAAAGAGCGTAAATACGGTGGGTACAAGGACTAGTGTCAGGACTGTCGAAACCAACAGGCCACCAAGAACAACACTGCCCAAACCACGATAAAGTTCGCTACCTGCCCCGGGGAAAAGCACTAAGGGCAGTAATCCTAAAACGGTGGTAATCGTGGTGATCGAGATGGGCCGAACTCGTGAACGCACTGCTAATGGAATTGCCTCTCGATGCCCTAAGCCATCATCCTTGATATGGTTCAATGCCTGATGAACGATCAGGATCGCATTATTGACCACCGTACCGATCAGTATCACGAACCCCAGCATCGTTAACACGTCGAGATTCTGCAGTACGAATACGTTTAGTAACGCCAATCCCAGCAAGCCACCGACCGCACCCAGTGGAACTGAGAAAATGATAACAAAAGGATAAAGCCAGGATTCAAACAGGGCTGCCATTAATAGGTAGGTAATTACCAGTGCCAACAGAAGATTCCACCGTAGTGACTCCCATGTTTGATTGAGTTTATCCGCAGCTCCTGAGAGGGTTATCAGATTTCCACTACCAAGTGAACCATCTTTAATCATCGGTTGAACGATATCCTCCTTGATAATCTCCATCGCTTCTTCTAAGGCAATTTCCGGAGGGGGTGTAACCTGAATGGTAATCGCCCGCAGTCGTTCTCGTCGCATAATTTGTTCGGGACCACTGCTATATTCAATGTCGGCAATAGCAGAAAGCGGGACAAGTTTTCCGGATCGGGTGGCGATGGGTAAGTCTTCCAGATCCTGTGTTCGGATATCCACAACTCGGTCACCCTTAAGAGTGATATCCACCTTATCACCACCGTAGAAGAAGTCTCCGGCGAAAGCTCCGTCGACAAAAGCATCGACTGTATAGCCAAGCTCGTCTGCTGTGATTCCCAATTCTGCGCAGGCGATTTGATCGGGATGTAAATGTATTTCCGGACTTGAAAGATCGAGGCTAGGTCGCGGGAACATTTGAGCACCAGTCAGGCGTGCTAGCTTACCTTGCTTCCCATCCTGGATTCGCTCGATAATCGCCCCGCCGATTTCAATAAGCTTCTCCAGTTCCCGGCCAGTTATTTCAACGTCAATTGTGCGTCCGCCGCTAAACCCTCGCCCAAATAAGCTTGCTTGCGAAGCAACCACTCGAGTGCCTGGGAATCTATTCCCATATGTTTTCAGTCTTGGCATTAATTCGGCAACACGCAACGGATCATAGGCCTGAACCCCCATCGCAATACCGCTACTACGTGCACTAAAGAAATAGTAAGCGATGACGGGGTATTCCAACTCACTTTGTTCTTGAGGATTCGCATTCCAAATGGGCTCCAAGTCCTCCTCGATCTCTTTCCCCATTTCCATCAACTCGTCCATGTTGTATCCGGGTGGAGGAGACATGCGAATGAAAACCATATTGCGGTTACCGGATGGCAGGTACTCAAGCTTGGGCCACAACAGTAGCGTAAGCGCCACCACGACGCCCAGAACAACCACAACAAATGAGGCGGCACGCCAAACCGACTTTTGAATCGTCTGATTCATCTTTACAATCAGGCCCACTATTGCCTGTCCAAGAGAGCCCAGCCAGGAAATCACCTTCACCGACTCAGTGACATCCTTTTGATACCCTCTGTACAATCGTGCCGCAGCGGTTGGCATGAGTGTCATTGCACACACGAGTGAGAACACCACAGCAAAACTAATTGCCAAGGCGATATCCCTGAAGAGCTGGCCAGATGTATCTTCAACAAACACAACAGGCAAGAAAACGGCCACGGTTGTCAATGTCGAAGCGACAATAGCTCCGGCAACTTCATTCGTGCCCTTAACTGCAGCGACAAACGATTTCTCACCCTGCTGGATTCGCCGATGGATATTTTCCAAGACGACCACCGCATTATCCACCAACATCCCGACCGCGAAAGCCATACCTGCGAGACTAATCACATTGAGAGAGCGACCACCAATTCCGAGTGCCAGAAAAGTCGCCACAGAACTGACGGGTATCGCAATTCCTATCACCAGGGCACCACGACCAAACCAAAGTCCAAAACCTACAATCAATGCCAGAGTCAAGACGAAGAACCAGGGAGAAACATAAACCGCTAGTAGCGATGATGTAACCAGCACAGGAATAGCCATCATGGTCTTTACCGAACGATGCAGAAACAGCATCAGGACGATCATGGTAAAGGCGGTCGCCAGAAAGATATTGTCTGTCACGAGCGAAATTGCTGACGTGATGTATTCTGTCTCGTCATAGTATTGATAGAGTTCCAAGTCCTTTTGTGCCAGAACGCCTGCATTCAATTCTGCAACTGCCTCACGAATCCCCTTCATCACTTCGATGACGTTGGCTCCAACACGTCGCTGAATCCCCAGACCATTGTTCCTTTCACCGTATCGTCGCGCGATACTGTCGGCCTTCTTATATCCGATCTGAACGCTTGCAACATCACGCAGGTACACCGGCACCTGATTGGGCATCGCGACGATCAGTTCTTCGACCTGCTTAGTATCCCGAAATTGCCCCAGCGTTCTAATGACCCATCGTCGCTTTCCTTCCCAAATATCCCCGCCGGATGTATCTTTGTTTTGCCCACGCAATGCCTCCAACACATCGTGTACCGTGAGCTGCCTGACGGCTAATGCTTCTGGATCAATAACAATTTCGAGTTCTTCTTCGAGTCCTCCATAGGTATATACATCCGAAACACCGGGGACCCGTTCGAGACGTGCTTCGACAACGTCTTCTGTAAAACGCCGAAGTTTCATCAGATCGATGTCGGGCGGAAGAAGGTCCTTCAGAGTCGGAAATTCTTTACTTCGTTCGTTATAGACTTGTCGCAACCGGTAAACTCGCAGCGCAGAATTCATGGCGCTGGCTACATACTCCAAGTCCTCTTGTAGAGCGGGGTGCTGTTTACCGAAGTCACGAATTACTTCCACGGTAGGCGGACGGGCAGAAAGGACGAGTCTGGCGATAGATGAGTCCGTACTACTACGGGTTTCAATCACGGGTTCGAGCGCGTCTACCGGATATTGCCGAACTTGCTGTAGGCGAGTACTCACCTGTACTACCGCTTCCTGCAAATTCGTGCCAACGGCGAATTCCAACTCAATCTCAGAGCTGGAGTTCCGACAGGTGGATGACATTTTAATCATCCCCGGTACACTTTTTAATTGTTCTTCCTGTTCCAGAACAATTTCCCGCTCGATCTCCTGTGGACTAGCTCCTGGCCATCGAGTAGAAACCATCACCATCGGCGTTTCCACTTCAGGAGTCAGTTGCTTAGGCATACTAAACATTGCAATCCCGCCGAAAATGGCGATCAACAATGCCCCAACGGAAACCTTAACAGGATTATCTACGAATGCTTTTACGAGATTCACGGTGGGCCTTTAGTCCTGTTCGATCACTTCGCTCTGACCAGCGACGACTTGAATAACCTGCCCGGATTTCAGTCGCTCATTACCCCGGATCACAACGGACTGACCAGCCTGCACATCCCCGGTTACTTCGATCATTTCCCCGTTGGAAACTCCCAATTCAACAGCGACCTCTGAAACTTCCTTGGTGGCGGCATCGACAACAAATACGGTTCGTCTTGTGCCATTTAAAACGACCGCATCTTTGGGAGCCATAAGCATCTTCTTCGGCGGACCGACCGGCAACTGCACTCGGGCTAACATACCGGCTTTCAGGAGCGGGCCTGCTTTACCGTCTTCATTAGCAACGCGTATCTTAACCGGGAACGTACGAGATTGCTGATCAGCAGCAGGGACAATGGCAAAGACATCTCCAAACACAAGTCCCTCAGTAGCAAACGGGATATCAATCCGCACCTGATTGCCTAACTCGAGTTTCGTGACGTGATCTGCTGTCACATTCACAATAACATCCACTTCCGACAACTTGACGATCTGTACTACGACCTCCCCCTTGGCAACCCACTGTCCTTGTTCGGATTGCTTAATCGTCACATATCCGTCAAAAGGAGCAACAATGGTATGTCGTAGAAGTTGTTCTTCGAGTGTTTTCAGCGTAGCCAGTTGGCTATTGAGTCGCGCTTTGGCTTGTACAATTTGCTCTTTGCGTGGACCTCGCACATTGATTTGATGAGAAGAAACGGCAGCTTGATACAGTTGTTCGTCACGTTTCTTACTTGCCTGTGCCTGCTGAAACTCAGTTTCTGACACAACTTGTCCACCTTGAAATAGCTTTTCGATGCGAGTGAAATTCCAATCGGAGAATTTCTTAGCGGCCTCGGCAGCTCGCAGATTTGCCAGCGATGCATCCAATTCTTCCTTGGTTGTACCAGCTTCCAATTCTTCAAGTTCTGCCGCCCTCAACTCCAACTCCGCTTTAGCCCCTTGAAGTTGGAATTGGAGAATCGCCGTTTGCAGTTTCACAACAGGCTGACCTGCCTTGACCGCATCACCTTCTTCGACCAGGAATTCTGCGACTCGCCCATCGACCGCGGCACCGACCCGGGCAACCTTACTCGGACTTACAATTCCCACCGAATTCTGGCTCCCAGAGAATTCCAATTCCTGGATTTTACTGACCACTACATTTTGCGGCTTCTGTCCAACAGCCTGCGTGTTTACCGCAACAAACAGTAGTATGGCTACAACCAAAACCGAGGTAGTTTTTTTGGGGAAACTCATCACAACAATCGACTCTCAAAAGACAACTACATAGCAAACTCTATTGTGATTGAAATGTCAGTTATGAGTTGGAGAATCGGTGCAAATTTCCCATAAACCATTCAGCAGATATCATGCTTAATGGGGTTATTAGACCGTGATGGCGTTCAATATTTCTCAATACGCCAGCAACGATGAATACGTTTATTTCGAAAATCTTCGGGCACAGTTTGTTTGGAGATCTCACGACAATCTCCCCGAATAAAGGATTCATCGAACTTGAAGCGACGATAATTAGTGGAGAAGTAGATGATTCCGCCCGGGCGTAATCGGTTTAGGACAGAATTAAGCAATTCCGGGTAGTGTTCCTGAATCACCCAGTCCTGTTCGGTTGATTTACTGTTGGAAAACGTGGGAGGATCGACAATTGCCAAATCAAATAACTCTTCCTGAGGAAGGGAACTCAAGTATTCACGTATATCAGACTGCACATAGTTGTGTGCCGCTGAGGTAAAACCATTCAATTCCATATTTCTTTCAGCCCAGTCCAGATACCTCGACGAAAGATCGACCGTTGTCGTGGACTTTGCTCCACCATCTGCGGCGTAGACTGAAAAAGAGCCTGTGTAGGCGAAAAGATTGAGGACATCTTTGTCTAGCGACTCGTTACAAACCATCATTCGAGTTTCCCGATGATCGAGAAACAAGCCGGTGTCGACATAGTCCGATAGATTCACTAGAAATTTGAGTCCGTTTTCCTCGACTTCAATTTCATAGCGTTCTTGCGATACTCGCCCATGCTGTGCTTTACCACGTTGCATTCCCCTCCTTTTCAAAAAGGTATTGCTAACGGGAACATCCAGCGCTTCGGCAGCACTAACTCGCATCAATTCCAGCCAGTCATCATGCTGAGCCAGATCCCGATCGTGAGGCCTTTCAAATTCCGAGAGATGCAAATGATCGTCGTACTTATCGACCACCAGTGGAATCTCTGGAACATCTTTTTCATAGAGTCGGTAGCAATGAATGCCACGTTTGGCAGGCCATTTTCGGAGATGGCGAGCTCGTTTTACCAATCTTCGCTGGAATAGTTCTGCCTGTTCCTGAGCCTTTGCATTGATGCCACCAAAAACCGGTTGCGATTCTTCCGTTCGTGGTTTGGGACCGTGGAATTGATAGTAAACGCATTCGATTCGGCCGTTATATAGTTTGCGGCGACGGTCCGCATTCTTTTGAAGCAACTTCTGAAAACCGTCGTAACTGGTGATAATGAAATGAGACCAGGTGGGAAGGCGTTTTAATACGAGTGGCATGGATTGATAGAGTGGCTTCAATTCCCGCCAGTCACTCAAACGTTCTCCGTACGGCGGATTCGAAATCAGGCAACCATACTTCCGGCTACTTTGCAGGTCGTCAAATTCCTTTTCCTGAAAGTATATTTGATCGGCAACGCCTGCCTTCTCTGCATTAAGCCTAGCTGTTTTGAGAATCCGAAAATCCCTGTCTGTCGCAACTAACGTCTCTTCAAATTTAGGCAATTGCAAATCCAGAGCTTCGGAGCGGGCCTCCTTCCACGTTTGAGATGGAATGTTTTCCCATTGACCGGCAGCAAATTCTCTCTGCAGTCCCGGAGCCATATTTCTCCCCAGCATCGCTGCTTCGATTGCGATTGTCCCACTGCCGCAGAACGGGTCAAGAAAAGGTTTCTCCTTGTGCCAAAAACTGAGCTGTACCATGGCCGAGGCAAGTGTCTCTTTAATTGGTGCACCGCCGGCAAATTCACGATAGCCTCGCTTATGCAGGCTGGGTCCGGTCGTATCGATTGTTAGCGTGGCTTCATCATTGAGCAATGCAATTTGGCAGCGGTAAAGTGGCCCGTCTTCCGGGAGTGTCGATATCTGATGCTGGGCGAGCATTGCTTCTACGATCGCCTTTTTCACAGCGCGTTGATTGGCAGGCACACTGGTCAATTGCGATTTATGAGACCGCCCGTCAACAGGAAACCTTGCATTGGGCGGAAGCCATTTCTTCCAATCGACCGATTTGGTGGTTTCAAACAGGGTTTCGAAATCAGTCGCCTGAAAACTGGCTACTTTGATCAATACCCGGTCTGCGGTTCGCAACCACATATTCGTCCGCGCAATCGCCGAAAGGTCTCCATCAAATTCGATCCATCCTGGCGAGGTACTTCGAGGCTCATACCCTAACGCAATGAGTTCGCGTTTGACAACAGCCTCCAGTCCAAAAGCTGTCGTAGCGATGAAGGTATGTTGGTCTGACATTCCTCCACTTAACACTGTGGTCCGTACTTAGACAACCGCAATTTACGGTTATATGATTAAAACCCCTATTCAGTTATTCCAATTCAGGCAATTGCGCTCAGCTAGTATGTGCCGTCGCAGGAACATATCAAATGTACCACCTTGTCGAATTACATCACTCCATTGATTTAGATACTGATTTTGGCGATTCCACAGTGCTCTAACTGCAGGCGAAAATTCAATCGGCAACGGACGGCTATCCGCTTGACTGAGTTTAGGATTTCCAAAATAGGGATATCGTTGTTTTATAAATTCCAGTGCAGCTTCGACCGTTCTATCACCAACATTAGTTAAATGGTATTAAAGGAAGCAAGCTTTTTCTTACGGACTGTTGTTCACTCGATAGAATGGTTTGAGGATTTTTATAATTTAAGGAGCCTGCATGCCAAACTCACTTCACCATTATGTCATTCGATGCTGCTTAGTCGTCGGACTGTACGCCCCCACAGTAATTTGCCAGGCTCAGGTCGATTCCGCGAAGCCTAACATTTTGTTCATTGCCATGGACGATCTAAATGACTGGATTGGCTGTATGGGTGGCCACCCTCAGGCTCTCACCCCTAATCTCGACCGGCTTTCTCAATCAAGCGTATTTTTCACAAACGCTCATTGCGCCGCGCCGGCCTGCAACCCGTCCAGAGCTTCTGTCTTTACGGGAATTTCCCCACATAGGTCCGGGCTCTATTCCAACAACCAGTCCATGCGGCAGGTCATGCCGGATGTAGAAATCATCCCTAAGACTTTGGGGCGGCATGGTTACTCGACCAACGGTTCCGGCAAGATGTTGCACTACTTTATTGATGCACAATCATGGCAGAACTATTTCCCAAATGCCAAAACAGAAAATCCATTCCCACGGACACTGTATCCAGAAACTCGCCCATTAAGCCTGCCACGAGGAGGCACCTGGCAATATATCGAAACAGACTGGGGCCCATTGGAAGCTACGGATGAGGAATATGGTGGCGATTATTTAGTAGCCGAGTATGTCTCCAAAGCACTTCAGGCCCGGCACGAGAAGCCTTTCTTCTTGGCGTGTGGAATCTACCGCCCCCACGAACCCTGGTTTGTACCACAGAAGTACTTTGAACCATTCCCACTCGAATCCATCCAATTGCCCCCAGGCTACAAACAAGACGATCTTGCCGACCTTCCGCCAGGTGGAAAGAAACGAGGCCCCAATCGGTATTTCGAGCACATTCGCAAAGAAGGGCAATGGAAGCAAGCAGTACAGGGCTATCTGGCCTCGATCCACTTTGCTGATGCGATGTTAGGGAAGGTACTGGATGCTTTAGAAAATAGTCCTCATAAGGACAATACGATTGTGATGCTATGGTCCGACCATGGCTGGCATTTGGGAGAGAAGCAGCATTGGCAAAAGTTCACCGCCTGGCGAGTTTGCACAAGAGTCCCTCTGATGATCAAAGCTCCTAATGCAAAACCTGCAGTCTGCCGCCAACCAGTCAGCTTAACTAGTCTCTTCCCAACGCTCTTAGACTTAACCGGACTTCCTCCCGAAGAGCATCACGATCACCCGAGCCTCAAGCCACTACTCGAAAACCCCAAGTCCGATTGGGATCATGTTGCGATCACCCATCTGGCCGAACCGGAGAGTTTTAGCATTAGTGACGATCGCTGGCGATATATCCATTATCGAGGGGGCGATGAAGAATTGTATGACATACAAAATGACCGACATGAGTGGCTCAACCTAGCACAAGCTCCTCAACACAAAGATGTCATTGAAAAATACCGAGCAATGAAACCGAAGGATTTTGCCGACTATTACACAACAAATCTCAAGCATCTAAAACAGTTACCCCTGTGGTCAACAGATGTGGCGATGAAGAAGTCGGCACCGGTTGGTCCGAAACTCACCGTCATGTTTATCAACGAATCTAAGGACCCTATCAATGTGCACTGGCTAGATCGCATGGGACTACCTGTATTCTTTTTCTCCCTGAAGCCTGGCGACATGAAGCCGCAGTTAACTCGAAAAGATGCGACCTGGCTGATCACTAAAACGAATGACAAAGTCGTGGGCCATGTGCGAATTAAAAATGAAGATGCGAAGGTCGTTATCACTCGCTAACCAGACTTTAACCAGCTACTTTTTCCTAAGCGCATTAGGATTGTCATACTTTATATTCGGAATCGACTTCAGCCAATTTTGCCACTGCAACTGAAGTTCCTTTAACACCTCGGGTTTTGATTGGCTAACATCGTGCAATTCGCTGAGGTCTTTGGCGAGGTTATAAAGCTCGTATCTATCTTCGCCATACCAGTGAACCAATTTCCAATCCCCATGACGCATGGCTCCGACTGGGATACAACCAGCACCGTGGTAATGAGGATAGTGCCAGTATAGTGTTTCACGTTTTAATGCTGCCTGCCCCAAAAGCACCTGACTGAAATTCACTCCATCCACATGCTGGGAGTCCAAAGTCGAAAGGCCCGCGAGCACTTCCAAGGTCGGGTAGAAGTCCATGCTCGTAATAGGAGTATCGGTCATAACGCCGGCTTCGATCTTCCCAGGCCATTTGACAATCAAGGGCACTCGAATACCACCTTCATAGGCCCAGCCTTTACCCGCTCGCAAAGGCAAATTCGAAGTGCAGGGTTTCGTACTCAATCCACCATTATCGCTGGTAAATATGACAACCGTATCATCCGCGAGCCCTTGGTCTTCGAGCACCTGAAGAATCTCAGCCACTGAATCATCTATACCTTCCATCATGGCTGCATATTCGGGAAGATTCTGAACTTGTTTATTGACTCGTTCCCGCTCGAACTCCAACCCCTTTGGCCCGACTGATTTCGGCGGGCTCTTATCAAGCTTCTGTTGGTACTTAGCGACCAATCCGGGCTCTTCCCGAAGCGGGAGATGAACGGCATGATAATTGACATACGCAAAGAACGGCTTGGTCCCATCTAACTCCTGCAGGTATTCAACCGTATTGCGAGTAATTCGACGCGTTGACTTTGGATCCCCCGGCGTGCCATCTCGAGCACCAATTTCAAGATCGACATCGAAACCGGCTAGCGAGGGTGTCATTTTGCCTATGTGCCACTTCCCAGTAAAGAAAGTTTGATAGCCGCCCCCCTTGAGCGCTTTGGGTAAACAGATATGTTTGATCGAAATCTGCCCACCGTAATTTGTGCAGCCATGCCGAGCAGGTGCTTGGCCTGTCATCACACTCGCCCGAGTCGGCGAGCAAACGGTCGAAGCGGTGTAAGCTTGCGTAAAAACCATCCCGTCACTGGCTAGCTTATCTAAGTGCGGGGTTTCATAAAAAGTAGAGCCGTAACACCCCAGATCTTTCCAACCCAAATCATCAGCAAGAAAGAAGAGGTAATTGGGCTGTTTAGCGATCCCCGGTCTGCTCACACTCAGGAACAAAACTCCGGTCAATACAAAGGTCGTTCTTAAAACACTATTCATTCTCTATTGCGCCATATTCCATATTTGCCAAATGTGCTTCCCCAGAAATTCGCCCAGCAACTTACCTTCGTGCTGATGATGGAAGTGTACATTCTGTCCTTGCCACCATTCTTTAAAGGCGTCACCTCTGCCGTCCTCGACAAATTGCCATTGATCACAAACAGTAATCTCCGGGTGTTTGGAAATAACCTCCATGGCCCATGGATTGATATACTGTCGCATCACGCCAGCTTTACGCCCCGGTGCTTTCCCAAGTGAATCTAACCCGTACGTCTTTTCAAATCCATCCGGTACGGGGCACGTCGTCACCCATATTAGCATTGCCTTTGTCTTTTTCAGCTCCCGAATCACGGCCTCCAAGGACGTCTGATATTCCATCTTACTTTTACCGACATCCCAGTGACCGAAATTGAATGAAATGACATCCCATTGGCGACCTTTCACTCGATAATCCCCCAACCAATCCCTGATCTCTTTTTCTCCTTTGGAGGCTGGTCCACAATTTGTAGGTGGGTGGTGCAGGTTAAATTTCCCCTGCAAACTTCCCCGCAGTCCGCGGTCATAATTCCCCGAGATAGAGTCTCCAATGAACAGATAACGCGGCAATTGCGGATCATCATTGACTGTCTGGTCCCCCAGGGGAACGAGATGGATTTCCTTAGCCAGAATCTTGCCATCCTTCTCCATCCCAACCACATTCGCTTTATTCACGAATGGCCTACAATCCTCGGGAGTAAGAACATCATAGATATGAATGTCGGTTTTTCCCGAAGGCATTTTGATTTCATATTCCGATTCTTTTATCTCCAAGACCCGTTTATGCAAATCGAATTTACCTGCATAGTAATTCTCTTGGAGGGTAGGAAAGTGGTCCGGAGTCGGACTGAAAAACACTTTCAACCCTCTTGGAACCAAATAGTCATTGCCTCGTTCTTTGGGATCGAACCGTCTCCGGTCGATGACGGCATAAGCCGGTTTCCGAGGAAGCTCGATCCGATGTTTCTGAGTTGAGGAATGAATTGTGTATTCGATCTGATGGTTTCTTGGTTTGAAATTTGTGAAACCGATTTGAATGGCCACCTTGGTTTGTTGATTCCAGGTGACAACCTTCTGTCCGGTTTTATCAAGGACATAAAAGCTACTGTCATCGAGTGGGGAGATCACTCCGGATACTCGCGTGTTGTCTTGCCCGCTAGTAACACAGGTAAAGAGAAAAACAACTAGTGTGTAGTGGAATCTATGCATTTCACCACACTTGCATTGAGTCTTCGAATAATTTTGTCAGCTCCAGCTCACCGGCTTCGATCGGTGACAGTTTGGTCACTCGATGTTGAGGCAGAGTGCCTTTGACAAGGGCAGGGATATCATCAGCAGTGTAGCCAACCGCCGAAAGGCCATTTGGCATATCGGTTAGCTTCATGAAGTGCATCACTCGATCTGCTAATATTTCCCCGGCTGCTTCTGGAGGAGCATCGGCAGTATCCGCTCCCAACGCAGCTGCCGCTCGTAAGTGCCGCCGGGGATCAGAGGGAGCGGTAAAACGGACAACAGCGGGCGTATTCAGGATCACGGACATTCCATGCGGAACAATCGGATGGTCGACCTGATAACCGGCCGGCTCGAATGATTTGACCATTCCAGCCACGGGATAGGACATACCATGCGGCAAATGCACACCAGCATTCCCAAAACCAATCCCTGCAATCGTGGATGCCATTAACATATTCATTCGAGCTTCATCGTCACTCGGATCGGCATACGCTCGAGGAAGATATTGGGCCATTAATTCCAGTGCTCGAAGGGCCCAGATATCACTAATTGGATTCGTCCCTTGATAAGCAGGACGCTCTAGCGGTGAATTCGGTCTAGGTCGCTGATCGAAAGGGATTGCCGTGAACGACTCCAGAGCGTGGCTAAGTACATCTAGGCCACTGGATGCTGCAACCGCAGCCGGCATCGTACGTGTATTATCGGGATCGATAATTCCCAGGGTAGGCTTGAGAAAGCGATGAGCGATTCCAGTTTTGGCCTGTTGTTCGACATAATCGAAGATCGCGACTCCAGTCGTTTCACTTCCGGTACCGGCTGTGGTGGGGATTGCAATAAGAGGTTTGGTCGGACCAGGGACCGGCCTTCCATCACCTATAGGCGCATTTACGTAGGTAAAGAAGTCGGCCGGATAAGTCGCATACAAATTCGCCGCTTTGCATGTATCAATCGTACTACCACCACCCACAGCGACAAAACTATCGTACTCTCCTTCACAAGCCACCTCAGCCGCTCGTTTAAAGCTGCCATCGGTAGGTTCCACGGACACTTCAGAGAAAATATCATAGCTAATGTGGCTTTGCTCTAGAGCCCGGCGAACAATTTCTCCGGTAGGCAGGTCAACCAACGCGGGGTCCATAACGACGAGCGTCTTTTTGACGCCCATTGCCTTAAGATCCATTCCTATTTCAGCGGTAACCCCCTGTCCAAATCGAACATTCGAGGCCGCCATTTGAAAAGCTGTGTCATTTGCCATACATTCAAATCCCTGAAACACGGTCACGTGGTTGTTGGTTTAATGCTGCTGATTTTACTACGTCTTCAGTTGGAATGGTTAAAATAAGAAACAAATAAAACCGTCCTCCTAAATATCGATCTTATGAAATACGCCGCCTTAGCAAATTACATTCAGGGCTCCTACGCTCCGGCTAGCCCTCGCTCCCAAGACGTTACATCACCGGTCAACGGCGAATTGCTCACCACAGTGCCTTTGGCTAACGAATCCGAATTGCAGATGGCTATCGAATCTGCAAAACAGGCGTTCCCCGGTTGGTCAGACCTTACACTTCGTCAACGCTGTGATGTTTTCTATCGTTATCGAAACTTACTCCAGGACAATCTCGAAGAGCTTTCCCGTGTTTGTCACGAAGAAAACGGGAAAACGATTGCCGAGTCCAAAGCGGAGGTCCTTAAGGCAATCGAATTAACAGAGCTGGCCTGTTCTTTACCTAATTTGGTCGCCGGAGAATCTTTGGAAGTGAGTCCGGGGTTCGACTGTTCGATACAGCAGGCTCCACTGGGCGTCGTTGCATGCATCACGCCCTTCAACTTCCCCATCATGGTGCCTCACTGGACCATTCCGATGGCCTTGGCACTTGGCAATACCATGATCTTCAAGCCAAGTGAGCAGGTTCCCATTAGCGGCGCTCGCATTGCGGAGTTACTTACCGAAGCAGGACTTCCCGACGGAGTCTTTAACGTAGTCCACGGCGACAGACACACGGTCGAAGCAATATGTGATCACCCGGATATTGAAGCGATCACCTTTGTTGGCTCAACTCCAGTGGCCAAGTCGGTGTACGCTCGGGCAACATCGACCTACAAGCGGGCGTTAGCCATGGGGGGGGCCAAGAATCACCTCATTGTCATGCCGGATGCCGACGTTGAACATACTGCAGCAAACGTTGCGGCAAGCGCGTGCGGTTGTGCAGGGCAACGATGTATGGCTGCTGCAACCATGGTTGCCGTTGGAAACGTGGATCATATTGTGAATAAAGTAGTCGAGCAATCAATGACACTTGTCCCCGGGAAAAATCTGGGGGCAGTCATTTCAGAGAAAGCCAAAACTCGCATTGAAGGTTACATTACCGAAGCGGTGGAGCAGGGCGCCACTATCTTATTAGATGGCCGCGGCACGACGGTAGAGGGCTGTGAAAATGGCTCCTATGTTGGACCAACCGTTTTAGACAATGTTACTCCTGACATGAACATCGCCAACGCCGAGGTATTTGGGCCGGTGCTATCGATCATTCGCACGGACAATCTGAACGGCGCTGTTCAACTTGAAAACGCTTCTCCCTACGGTAATGCGGCTGTCGTTTATACGCAGGACGGGCAGGTTGCCAGGGAGTTTGCTGACCGCGCAAGTGCAGGCATGATTGGAGTCAATGTCGGAGTCCCTGTGCCTCGTGAGCCTTTCGGATTTGGCGGCTGGAATGAGTCCCGCTTTGGAGTAGGAGACATTACCGGGCGCGGTTCGATTCAATTCTGGACTCAGTCCAAGAAGATCACTTCACATTGGGTCGAATAATCTCTGGCCAGTCTTAGCCTGCAGGCTTCGGTCGTTTCACCTGTGCACAGCAACAAGCATTGGATAAAATAGGTTGCATGAAGCTGCATGTAATTATCACCGTGATCTCAATTTTTGCTATTGGGCTATTCGACTCAGACATACAGGCATCTGATACGCTCTCATTTTTAGAGAAACACTGCGTCGACTGCCATGAAGGTGACGAGCCAGCGGGCAATTTAGATTTCGCTCAGTTTCGCAAACCCAAAGACTTGCTGGCTCAGCCTAAGGTTCTGTTAGACATCCTTACCGCAATCGACACTTCACTCATGCCTCCTGAAGACAGTGCATCACTGTCCAATGATGAGCGGCATTCGGCGGTTGAGCATTTCCGAGAAGTATTGCACAGGGCGATTCAAGTTAGTCCTCCGGACAAACCGATCCCGATGAGACGCATGACTCGGTTTCAGTACAGCAACGCTGTCCGCGACTTATTTGGTCTGAAAATCGCAGTTTTCACATTACCTGAGCAAATGGTACGGGAGTATGGCAACTACTATCAACCGTCTACTGGCAAGATGCCCGATATGGTTACTGTTGGTAACCGCCCTCTTGGAAAATCACAACTGATCGAACCTCGTTTAACGGGCGTGACTCCCTACCCACAAGACTTACGTGCAGAGCATGGTTTTGACAACCAGGCCGATCAGCTTAGCATGTCACCGCTTCTGTTAGAGCAATTTATGACCTTGAGCCAGTCCATCTTGAACGCTTCTAACTTCAACAACAGATCGGTTGGAGTTTGGAATGACATCTTCGCCGCACCGACCGGTGATGTTCCTCAAATTAATGGGATTATTGCAGGTCGTTTACGCATGATGTTGTCATTAGCATTCCGAGAAGATGTTAGCGAGACAACCGTCCAGCGATTCACAAAGTACACAATGACGCTGATTGATTCAGGAGTCGATTTCACGACTGCGATGAAGCGTACTATGGCCGCCATCCTGGCATCGCCACGCTTCTTCTATATTCACAACCACTCAGATTCGCAATTTGCCATTGCTTCACGACTTTCTTTCTTTCTCTGGGGCAGCATTCCAGATCAAGCACTACTGGCCAGTGCTAGAAACGGCGAGTTAACTACGCCCGCCGTTTTGGAAAGCCATGTTGATCGCATGTTATTGGACCGCAGGAGCAAGCGATTCTGCGACAGCTTCCCACGGCAGTGGCTCCAGCTTGATAATATTATCTCTTCCGCACCGGACCCTAAAATCTACCCTCAGTTTTATTTCTCTAGATACAACACCAGCATGCATATGGCCATTGAGCCGTTATTGCTATTTGAAACTGTGCTTATAGAGGATAAATCCATACTCCAATTTATTCATTCCGATTTTTCCTACCGCTCAGCCACATTAACCACGTGGTATGCCAAAGCTGACAAAATCCAACACTCGGGGCCGGTGACACTTAAATTTAACCGCGTACCAATCACAGACGAGCGGCAGGGTGGCGTGATTACCAATGCGGCCATTATGACGATGACCTCCGCAGCTGATCATACCAAGCCGATTACTCGTGGCGCCTGGTTTGCTTCCACCATATTGCATAGTCCTCCAAAGCCACCTCCGGCAGATGTCCCAACGATTGACCGCAAGCCGAACGCCGCGGATGAGGATTTAACAATCCGTGAACAGCTCGCAATCCATCGTGACAAAGCGAGTTGTGCCGGTTGCCATAAAAAAATTGATCCTTTGGGATTCGCTTTGGAGAACTTCGACCCCGTTGGGCAGTGGCGAGAACAATACAAAAACGGCAAGTCTGTCGATGCCAGTGGGGTCCTGTACAACCAACATGCCTTTAGCAACATTGTCGAGCTAAAGTCCGCTCTGCTAACTGAGAAAGATCGGTTTGCCTATGCGTTTAGCGAGCACCTGCTAAGTTTTGCACTTGGCCGCAGGACGACTTATCGCGACACTATAAGCTTGGAACAAATTGTAGAGCAAGCGAGCCAGGATGATTATCAAATCAAATCGGTAATCAAACATCTAGTAACTAGTCCGGCATTTTTACAGGATGGACAGAAGCCAGCCGGAAACCAACTGTCTATTAAAGGAAGTGCAAGTGAGTAAAGCGACCCGCCGACAATTCCTCCGAGGCGCAGCCGGTACCACACTGGCGTTACCTTTGTTTGAAAGCCTAGTCGCCGGCAAGGACACTAAGGCACGCCCGCAGCAACGAATGGCTATCTATTACATTCCAATGGGAGTGGTACGAAAAGGATTTTTCCCAGGAGAAGAGGAAGCTGTACTACCTAAATTCGTTGGTGGCATTCCGAAAGCCGCAACCATCGCTCGTCCAGTTGGCACAAAAGCTTTCGAGAATCTGACTCCGACTCAGGAGCCCTTAGAGGTAATCAAGGAAAAGGTGAGCTTCATTTCCGGTCTTGACCGCACGTACAAACAGGGCACAGATGTGCATGCACAATGCGGATCCTGCTTTCTCAGCAGTGCAACGTTGGAATCGGTAACCGAATCGGCATTTCCACTAGACCGTACATTTGATCACATTGTGGCAGATGCCATTGGCCAACAAACCCCTTTTCCAACACTTACTCTCAGTTGCAACAGCCACAAAGACAACAAAGAATCAATTCATTTCGACAACATCTCCTGGTATGGCACGGGGCATGTAACTCCGTCGATCAGAGATGTGCGTCAAGCTTATCGCCGTCTTTTCGGCACGCAGACACGAGGTGATTTCCGTGACATCACAGATCTTGTTTTAGATGATGCCAAGGAATTGCAGCGAGACTTAAATAAACGCGATCAGCACAAATTCGAAGAATACTTTGATGGCATTCGCAGCCTCGAGCTTCAAATAGAACGCCTCGAAGCAATGCGAGACGAAATCAAGTCTGCCAACATCGGCATTCCAGCTGATTCTTTACTCCCTCGGGGCGAGTACATCCGAGCGATGGGAGACATCATGGTAGCTGCGTTGCAAACCGGCCTGACCAATGTTGCCACTCTGATGATAGGACCAGAGCGTTGGGACACTCCCAATTCGTTCGAGAGTTTGTTTGACAAGCCGATGAGCCATCACAAAATGACTCACTCGCCTCAAAAGTATATTAACGAGCTACTTCAGATCGATAAGTTTTATATGCAGCAATATGTGTATATCTGCCAACGCATGAATTCGATCATTGAGCATGACGGTTCGACACTATTGGACAACACAATATTCACCTATGGATCTGGATTGGGCGATGGCACGACTCACCAGTACAATGACCTCCCCATTTTGGTGGCTGGCGGTGAACACCTCGGAATCAAGCAAGGCCAACATATCCATGTTCAAGAGGACACTCCGCTTGCCAATCTGTTTCTGACGCAAGCTCAGCTGTTGGGGATGGAGCTCAACTCATTCGCCGACAGTACAGCGACTGTTTCAGAGTTGACCTTATAACAACGGCCCTTCGCTCTTTACGTCGTCAATCGGCGCGTTACAGGATCCCCTTAGATGCTATTCTCGTTAAAATTTCTTTCGGCCCTCATAGCCTGCTGTTTACTTGCCCCCTCCTGTTTTGCTGTGGAAGGCCAATATTACAGCGTCAATTATGAACCGACCGGCCGGGAGGGAGGACTACAAATAGGAGTAAAGCATACACTTTGGATTCCAGATTCAGCCAAGACTGTACGGGGAATCATCATCCATCAGCATGGTTGTGGAGAAGGGGCGTGCAAGTCCGGCGAAACGGCAGCCTACGACCTTCACTGGCAAGCATTGGCAGCCAAATGGGATTGCGCCCTGCTTGGGCCATCCTACCGTCAGGCTCAGGAACAAAGCTGTCGCCTGTGGTGCGATCCACGAAATGGATCCGCAATTGTGTTACTGAGTTCACTTCAGAAACTCGCCAAGGATTCCAAGCATCCTGAAGTTGCCACTGTTCCTTGGTGTCTTTGGGGACATTCCGGTGGTGGTTTTTGGTCGAGTCTGATGCAAATGGAATATCCAGAACGGATCGTGTCGATTTGGTTCCAATCCGGAACGGCGTACGGATATTGGAAGAAGGATGGCGAGGACGTAGAGGCTCCCACCATTACCAAAGCAGCGATGCAGATTCCCATGATGGCCAACCCTGGAATCAAGGAGCGTGACCACGAGCGATTCCACGTCGCCTGGGATTACAGTCTGGCAATGTTTAAGGACTACCGCAGTCGAGGAGCACCGATCGCATTTACCCCAGACCCAGCAACAGGTCACGACACTGGCGACTCTCGCTACCTGGCGATCCCTTTCTTCGATACGACCTTAGCGTTACGATTGCCTGACCAGATTGGAAACCCGCTTAAGCCTATCGACCAAAGCGCCTGTTATCTCGCAAAGGTTGAATCGTCCGAAATTGTCGCCGCGAGTGAATACAAAGGCGATCCACTCAAGGCTTCCTGGCTACCAAACAAGAAGTATGCTGAGCAGTGGTCCGAATTCGTAAAGACCGGTGCCGTTTCGGACACCTCCGCTCCACCTAAACCGTCTGATCTGGAAACGAAATTTACCGACGCCGGGATTTTGGTCACTTGGAAAGCCGACGCTGATTTTGAGAGTGGAATCCGGCAGTTTATTGTTTTGCGAGATGGAAAGGAAATTGGTCGGATTCCAACTAACCCTCCCAAACGCGCCTATCGCAATCTCTTTCAGGGCAAAACATACGGCGACACTCCCACTGCCGAATTTCCAAAAATGAAATTCATCGACAAGGATGGTAACGTGTCTGCTCGTTATAAGGTGATCTCAGTCAACAGCGTTGGCCTGGAGTCGAATTAAACTCGATGTCGATTGTCACTTTAGAAAACGTCTCCATCGGCTATCGCGGGCCAACGCTGCTGGAAAATGCGAATTGTCGGATCGACGAGCACCAGCACATTGGCCTGCTTGGACGCAATGGAGCTGGTAAAACAACACTGATGCGAATGATCCTGGGAGTTGAAGAACCGGATCAGGGTGCAGTAATTCTGCACCCGGACAAGCAAGTCGGTTGGTTACCTCAGGACGTCCCACAGGATATGCAAGGGACGGTGCGGAAGGTCGTCACTGCCGCTCTGGAGGACAGCTCACTACAGCAATGGGAGCGGGAACATGAGGTTGAGAAACTTGCATCCCGAATGCAGCTCGACTTGGATGCCAATTGCAATGAACTGTCATCCGGCTGGAAACGCCGAGTCCTATTAGCGAAAGCAATCATCACTCAGCCCGATCTCTTGTGTCTGGATGAGCCTACCAACCATCTGGACATTGCATCAATCCGTTGGCTTGAGTCGTTTCTGGCCAACTGGAAAGGTTCTCTGTTATTCGTCACCCATGACCGGGCATTCCTACGCAAAATTGCAAAGCGAATACTTGAGATTGATCGCGGACGGATATTTGACTGGACCTGTGACTACGACACCTTTCTGGTGCGTAAAGAAGAGGCCCTTGCCGCCGAAGAAAAACAAAACGCCTTATTTGACAAGAAACTGGCTGAAGAAGAGGCATGGATTCGGCAAGGCATTAAAGCTCGACGTACTCGCAATGAAGGACGTGTACGCGCGTTAAAGAAAATGCGAGTTGAACGCAGCCAGCGTCGCGAGCATACCGGAAAGGCCAATATTCAGATTCAGGAGGCGCAACGTAGTGGCCAACTGGTTGTCGAAGCGAAAGGACTGTCATTTGGTTACGACCAGCAGCCGATCGTAGATAATTTCTCCACGACGATTATGCGAGGCGACAAGATTGGTGTTATCGGCCCTAACGGAGTTGGCAAGACGACATTGATTAAGTTACTACTTGGGCAACTCGCTCCGGACAGCGGAAACATCCGGTTGGGTACGAATATCGAAATGGCCTATTTTGATCAATTGCGAGAACAGCTGAATCCTGAGCAGACGGTGCAGGAGAATGTTGGCGAGGGCGCGACAAAAATCAATCTCAACGGCACGGCTAAACATGTGTTGGGTTATCTGCAGGATTTCTTGTTTACGCCTGAACGAGCACGAATGCAAGTGAAGTTCCTCTCTGGTGGAGAACGTCATCGTATTTTACTTGCCAAGCTATTTGCAAAGCCGGCCAATGTAATCATTCTTGACGAACCTACCAATGATCTAGACACCGAGACGTTAGAGTTACTTGAGGAACGGTTACTCGCGTTCGAGGGAACGGTGATCGTGGTGAGTCATGACCGAGCATTTCTCAATAATGTCGTGACCAGCACCATAGCTTTTGAAGATGGTAACTGTAAAGAGTATGACGGTGGCTACGATGATTGGGTGCGTCAGTCCAAGCAGAGCGAGACAGTGAGACCGGTGGAGAAGGCTACGGCTAAGCCACAGCCGGCAGCCCAGCCCCGCAAACCTGCTCAACGTCAAAAGATGTCCTACAAGGAAAAGCAGGAATATGAAAAACTGCCTGAGGTGATTGACGGGATTGAACAGCAGATCTCTGTTATCCATGAGGCGATGTCCGCACCGGACTTTTATAAGCAGCCAGCGGAAGAGATAAAGCAGGCAAGTGACCAACTCGCCCAACTGAATTCGGAACTTGAAGCTGCAATGCTCCGCTGGGAAGAATTAGAGCAATTGACCTAATAGCTCTCTTACTCTGCAATCCAGACTTACCAATTGTCTAATTGTTTAACTGTCTAAGTGGTTAACTGGCTAAATGGCTACCCCCCCTCTACGTGGTGGTTTCAGGGCGTTTGACATGGCAGTAATGGGCAGTGCCACCTATAATTAAATACAGTAATTGCCGATATGAGTAATGGTAGAAAACACACCGGAGAGGCTAAGCCCGATGCTTTCGATTTACGGAAAAAAAGCGCCTAAGAATTCATTTTGCGACGGCATTAGCCGACGTGGCGTACTGAAAATAGGTGCGTTAGGTATTGGAGCTTTTGGGCTTAATATGGCTGATATCCTCCGTGCTGAGGCAAACACGGGTTCATCGATGAAGCACAAGGCTGTCATCAATGTATTCCTCGGAGGTGGTCCTCCACACCAAGACATGTGGGAAATCAAGACTGAGGCTCCAAAGGAAATTCGCGGTCCATTCCAGCCTATTTCTACCAGCGTACCTGGAATTCAGATTGGCGAATGTTTCCCAAACATTGCCAACATCATGCACAAGTCAACCGTACTTCGTGCTGTGGTCGGATGTGAAGGGCGACATGATTCCTTTCAATGTATGACTGGATTTCGCCATGCCCAAATGCGTGCCCTTGGTGGGCATCCAGCGCTGGGTAGTGTTTTGCACAAACTACAAGGGCCCGTCGATGCCAGCGTACCTCCATACATTGGCATGAAAACCGATGGTGTCTGGAAGAATCCCGGAACACCTGGATTCCTTGGCCCCACCTATGCTCCGTTCATTCCTGATGGACAGGGTCTTGCTGACATGAAGCTTCAAGGGATCACAACCGATCGATTAGCCGATCGCAAAGCCGTACTGAAGAGTTTCGATCGCTTGAAGTCTAGTGTCGATTCTGCAGGTCAGTTGGCAGGATTGGATTCCTATCAACAACAGGCATTTGATGTCCTCACTTCCAGCAAGCTTGTCGATGCTTTGGACCTATCTAAGGAAGATCCTGAAGTTCGGGCCAAGTATGGAACAGGGCAACCGTTCAAGTACAAGTACGACGGCGCGGATACCAATAACGAATTACTGTTACAAGCTCGACGGCTAGTTGAAGTCGGAGTTCGTTGTGTGACTTTGACCTATGGCCGCTGGGACAGCCATGGCGACAATGAAGGTCTGGTACGTCACCATGGAACGCGAATCGACCAAGCCGTTGCTGCCTTAGTCAACGACCTGGAAGACCGAGGCATGCTAGACAATGTCACGGTTTTGGTTTGGGGTGAATTTGGTCGTACTCCACGAATCAATCCGAATGGGGGTCGTGACCACTGGACTCAGGTCAGCTGTGCCTACATGGCTGGTGGCGGCATGAAGAATGGGCAGGCGATCGGAAGCACTAACCGTTTAGGTGAACATGCTCACAGCCGGCCGGTACATGTACAAGAGATTTTTGCAACTCTGTATCACAACCTTGGCATTGATACCAGTGCCACTACCGTTGTCGATCCAACCGGACGTCCGCAGTACCTCACTCAGATGGATCCAATTGCAGAACTTGTTTAGGGAATGGCCTGCTATAATGCAGCCAAAACCCATCTCAGTTGCATCTTTTATCAGCTTCCCGCATGTCTGGTTCCTTTCGTACTACACTCGTTTTCGCGCTACTACTTTCCCTAGTGGGCAACTCGGCGTTTGCCAATGAACGAGAAGAGTTCTTTGAAGCACGAATTCGACCGTTGTTAGTTAGTCGATGCGTGGAATGCCATGGCTCATTGACTCAGGAAGGCAAGCTGCACCTGGATCATCTGGCAGCAGCATTGAAGGGCGGAGAATCCGGTCCTGCGTTAATCCCTGGCAACGCTCAAGACAGTCTCCTCTATCAAGCCATTTCACAAACGCATGATACGCTTGCCATGCCACCGGATGACTCGTTGTCCAACGACGAGATTGGTGCGATTCGAAAATGGATCGACGATGGTGCCGTCTGGCCGGTTTCCAAGATCGAGTTTTTTCAACGCAACGTTTTCAACACGCTTAATCGATCGTGTATCAAGTGCCATGACGAACAATCCAAAGCTGGTGACCTAAGCCTTGTCAGTCGGGAAAGACTTCTGAAAGGAGGACCGACGGGTCCGGCTGCCATCGCAGGTGATTCACAGAACAGTCTGATGATACGATTACTCGCCGGCACAGAAGAGTCGGCGACAGACCACTCCAAATTCCTAAACAACAAAGACCAATTGACTTTTGCCAAATGGATCGACGATGGACTTCATTGGCGAGTCCCCAACGCATCTCCGGAATTCGTCATTACCGAGGAACATCGAGAGTTTTGGTCTTTCCAACCAGTGACTCCGCGCAGTATCCCGGACTCTCTCTCAGAATCCACTAACCCTCTCGATCACTTTATACAGAAGAGGATCGAGCAAGCCAAAATCCAAGTCGCCCCACCGGCCAAGGCAAGAACTCTTATTCGCCGAGTTTATTTTGACTTACTAGGGCTGCCTCCAACGGAAGAACAAATAGTTGATTTTGAAGAGGCATTTGCCATAGACGCTAAAGCGGCTTTTGCCAATCTAGTCGATTCACTATTGGAGTCTCCGCATTATGGAGAACGCTGGGGAAGACATTGGCTTGACTTAGTCCGATACGCAGACACGGCAGGTGATGCCGCGGATTTCCCAGTGCCCGAAGCGTATAAATACCGCAACTACGTCATCGATTCCTTTAATAAAGACAAGCCCTACGATCAGTTTATTCGCGAGCAACTTGCGGGTGACCTTCTTCCTCATGCAAGTGATGACCAGCGTTGGGAGCAAACGATTGGAACAGGCTATCTGGCGATAAGCCGGCGTATCGGGGTAAGTCCTCAAAATCTAAAGCACATTATGATTGAGGACACGATTAACAACCTTGGAAAGACTTTCATGGGATTAACCCTCGGATGTGCCCGCTGTCACGACCACAAGTTCGACCCAATTCCAACAACCGACTATTACGCCTTATATGGAATCTTTGGCAGTTCAATTTACCCGCATGCCGGAGCCGAGCATAAGCCCTGGCGTCAGGATTTCGTATATCGAATAGGTAACGACCAGGCCGCCGAGGTGCTCAAGGAGAAAAGGGAGGTTCTGGAAGAATGGAATCGTAAAGAACGTGTGGCCATGGAGATCTACCGTGATTTTCAGCGAAAGAAAATAACAGACCCTAATGTGACTCGAGCCTCAACGTGGGCCAATGTATTAGCTGTAAGAGAAGAGCGTCGACATCATGCAGAGTCATTCCCTGAAATGGAGATTGCTTACGCCATCCAAGAGGGGAGTGGCCACGATGAATTTGTGCAACGAGGTGGCAATCCTCACCCGAGTGCTCGTGGACAACTCGTTCCGCGAGGATTCCTGCAGATTCTCGGCGGGCAGGTACTACCTGATGGCACAACAGCGAGCGGACGACTGGCGTTAGCTAACTGGATTGCCGACCCCGATAATCCACTCACCGCACGTGTGATGGCCAACCGAATTTGGCATTATCACTTTGGCCGAGGCATTGTCAATTCGACTAGCGATTTTGGTTTTCGAGGCTCCGCTCCAACTCACCCACAACTTCTGGATTACCTAGCTCTCCAATTCATTGAATCTGGGTGGTCCGTCAAGCAGATGCACCGAATGATTATGAATTCGGATGTCTACATGAGATCCAGCCAGCACCTAACATCGAACAACGACACGGATCCAGACAATAACCTGCTTTGGAAGTTTGATCGACAGCGTCTCGACGCTGAGCAAATCAGAGATACATTGTTAGCAATCAGCCAGGAACTGGATACATCTCCTGGGACGCGTCATCCATTCAATCATCATCTCACTTATTTCTATCGTCAGCATGATCCGTTCGTTGGGAACTTTGAGACAAACCAACGTACTGTGTATCAATTGCAGCAGCGGTTTGTGAAAAATGACTATCTCGATTTATTTGACGGCCCAGATGGAAACATCCAGATGTCCGAACGCAAAGTGACAACCACGACATTACAGGCTTTATTCATGATGAATTCCGATTTCACTCATGAACGCTCAAGTGCCATTTCCGAGCGTGTTCTAAAGACTAGCAAGACGACCGAGGCACGGATCCGAAACGCCTACCAACTCCTTTTCGGTCGTCCGCCAAACCAAAGTGAAACAGCACATGTCGCTCGAATCGCGATGCAACTTGAAGCAAAAGCCGGCGTTAAAACGGCTTGGCTGACAATTATTCGCAGCATGATAAGCAGCAACGAATTCTTATATATTGACTAAACCACCTCTATCTTTTTCCCAAATTCAATCCTTCATGTTTCGTCCGATCCAACTTTCACTCATCGCCGTTCTCATGGCGGCTAGCGCGTTTAGCAATAACGGCGCCTTAGCCCAGTCAGAGGACACTCTGCTAAAACGTAGAATTGCAGAATTGGAAGCTGAGAACAAATCGCTCCGCAAGATCATTGAACGGATACAACAGGCAGTCAAAACCGTTCCGCCCGCTGCGGTCACAGGCGGAGCAAACTCCGACGGCCTAAGGATCATTGTGACCCCTGGTGACTGGGGAGATTCTCAGATCGCCGACATTAAAAAGGTGGCTGACTCTGCCGCACATCCGATTGCCTCACTACTCTCGGGTGAAAGTTTTGCTCCGATTCTTATTGAAAGAAGTCAATCCGGCCCGATCACGCTATACAAACGTGGTCCAGCAAGTGAATATGTCGTCAAACTGGATTCGACAAATCGAGCGTGGGCTCAACTTTCCTTTCAGTTCGCCCATGAGTTTTGTCACATCCTTTGCAATTATCGAAATGCCAACAATCCTCAAATGTGGTTCGAAGAAACTCTTTGCGAGTGCGCCTCACTCTTTTCATTACGTCGCATGGGGAAAACATGGGAAACCAATCCACCGTATTCCAATTGGAAAAACTACTCGACTGCTCTGACTAATTATGCCAATGCACGAATTGAGGCTCAGCGAAGTAAGTCGGGTACACTACCTGAGTTTTATCGGAGCAACAAGCCAGAGCTCGAAAAGAACGCCACCAATCGAGAGCTAAACAATTTCATCGCCGTCAAATTGCTCCCTTTATTCGAAGAAAACCCCAAAGCTTGGCAAACTGTGCGTTACCTCAATTTAGGTCCTGCCTCAGAAAACAAATCCTTCCAGCATTATTTAGCCGGATGGCATCAGCGAGTGCCGGAAGAGCATCGTGAATTTGTCAGTGGGGTAGCAAACGCCTTTGATATTCAACTTTCCGCCGCACCTAACTAAGCCCAAGCAATTAGAATAGAGATGTTACAATTCCCACAACAGCTAGAATTTGGAGTACAACCATGCAACGACGAACGCTGATTCGCTCACTTGCCGGTGCTGGTTTGGTCGTGCCCGGCCTGCTCAGTGAGCTTCTACAGGCTCAGGACAGTCCACTTGCTCCGAAAGATCCCCACTTTACTCCAAAAGCCAAACGCGTCATTTTCCTATTCATGACCGGCGGAGTCTCGCACGTCGACACATTTGATCACAAACCGGAATTGAATTCTCGACACGAACAAGAACGACGATCAAGGCAGTTTTTCAAGGGAAGCGGGTGGAAGTTTCGCCCACACGGAGAATCCGGGATCGAAGTCAGTGATCTCTTTCCACACGTGGGTAGCATTGCGGACGAGATTGCAGTGGTCAACTCCATGAAGAATATCAACGGTGACCATTTCGGAGCCACCATTGGCATTCATACCGGCAGTGCAACATTCAATCGCCCAAGTTTTGGCTCCTGGGTGAGTTACGGGCTGGGAACAGTTAACCAAAACCTACCTTCGTTCGTCGTCATGTCCAAAGGTCTACCCTACGGCGGCGGCCAAAACTGGGGCTCGGACTTCATCCCGGTATCCCATCAAGGCACTCGTCTGGTTCCAGGCGATACTCCGATTCGGAACATTCGACCTCAGGCTCATACCAAACGATTCCAAAAGACGGAATTGGACTTAGTCGATTTCTTCAATCGACAACACTTACAGGGGCGGGGCGGTGATTCCAATTTAACGTCACGTATTCGAAGTTTCGAAACTGCGGCCGGCATGCAGCTCGAAGCTCCTGAAGCACTGGACTTATCCGGCGAGACGGCCGACACGCTTAAGTCATATGGTTTAGAGCCGGGGCAGACAGATTCGTTTGCCTGGCAATGTTTGGTAGCACGTCGCATGGCCGAACGGGGAGTTCGCTTCATTGAGCTTGTCGATGGTGATACGGCACTGGACTTCAATTGGGACGCACATGCCAACATCGACAAGTATTCGCAATTAGCAAAAAACGTTGATCAACCAATCGCTGCTCTCATTAAAGATCTGAAGCAACGAGGAATGCTGGACGAAACGCTGGTTGTCTTCACCACCGAATTTGGACGAGGCCCTTGCGTACCTTCTCCTGGCACAAATGGAAGAGGCCACTGGGCGAATGCCTATTCGTCTTGGATTGCCGGGGGTGGAATCAAGGGTGGTACGGTTTACGGAAAGACTGACGACTTCGGTCTGGAAGTGACTGAGAATGAGTGTTCTCCACATGATTTTCATGCGACGCTATTGCATTGTCTAGGGATCGACCATACTCGTCTGACCTATCGCCATGCCGGTCGCGACTATCGCCTGACTGATGTCCATGGCGAAGTGATCCAGGACATTCTGGCCTAATCATCACTTCCTTCCCCCTTGATCTACGGTTGAGGCGTTCTACATCACTGTGATAAAATCAAGAAAGCTCCAGCAAACTCGACATAACCCCCGTATAGGTAGTTTCATTAATCCAATGAATTACAGCCGCTTTTACCTCGGTCTAATCCTAGTTTCTTCCCTCTTCAATCCACTTCAGGCCGAAGAGGACAAACCTTCTCAGGAAGGATTGGAATTCTTCGAACAAAAGATTCGCCCCGTACTGGTACAGCACTGTTACCAGTGTCATGCCGTTGATGCCAAAAACATTCAGGGCGGACTCCTCGTTGACTCCAAGGCAGGCCTACTTAAAGGTGGCGATTCAGGCGCCGCAGTCATCCCCAAGAATCTCGATGAAAGCCTTATTATTGGCGCACTCAAATTCGAGAGTTTTGAGATGCCACCAAAGGGCAAGCTCCCCGACTCTGTGATCGCTGACTTTGAAAAGTGGATTGAAATGGGGGCTCCGGATCCTCGAGATGGATCGACAATTGCTAAGTCAACAATCGACTTCGAAGAGGGACGCAAGCACTGGTCTTATCAGCCAATTCATATGCCGGAGCGTCCTCAAGTCAAGGATGCCAATTGGCCACAGAACAGTATCGACTACTTCACTTTGGCTCGAATGGATGAGCATGGGCTGACCCCTGTAGCCCGAGCAACGAAACAGGCTTTGATCCGCCGTGCAACTTACGACCTAACGGGTTTACCACCTCAACCACAGGACGTAGCCGCTTTCCTTAAAGATGATTCCCCTGATGCATTCGCGAAAGTAATTGAGCGATTACTAGATTCACCACACTATGGTGAGCGTTGGGGACGTTACTGGCTGGATGTCGCCCGTTACAGCGAAGACCAGGCACACACTTTTGCCACACGCCCTAACACAGAAGGATTTCGCTATCGAGATTGGGTGGTGTCCGCATACAACCGAGACATGCCATTTAATCAGTTTGTGAAGTTGCAAATCGCCGGCGATCTTTACGGCCCGACAGGCGATCTCCCCTACGAGCATCTTGTTGCGTTGGGATACTTTGGATTGGGTGCTCAGTATTACAAAAACACCGATCGCGAAAGAGCGATCGCCGATGAACTCGATGACCGCATTGATACATTGACACGTGGTTTCCTCGGACTAACCGTCTCCTGTGCCCGCTGTCACGATCACAAATTTGACCCAATCCCAACCCAGGACTATTACTCGATCGCCGGCATTTTCAGCAGTTCACGTCTGCATAATGCTCCGCTTTGTACTCCCGAAGACGTCCAGGCTTACAACGCCGGACAAAAACGCCTGAAGGATTCCGACAACGCTATAAAAAACTATCTCGCCGACCAGAAGGAAACCGCAGCTCAAAGTAAAGTTGGCGACATCGCCAACTACATGAATGCGGTCTGGAGATTCCAATCGGCCAAGGCATCTGGTCAGAGTCTCAGTACCAGAGCATTGGCGCAGGCAGCTGGTGTGAATGAGTATTTACTAAAACGTTGGATCAGTTTTCTCGATGCTAAAAACAAAGGCAAGGTTACTGAATTGGAAGCATGGTTCCAACTCACACCCGTGCAAACCGAAGTCGCTGATTTCGACTCTCCGTTACCAGAAGAGGTTACCACTGTTACAAGTGAATTCCAGGCAAAGATCGAAAACATGCTCAACGTCTCACCCGATGGCGAGGCTAATGTCAATCTTGTTCAGCTCAAGGAAGGGGAAAAGCCCCAAGCAGGCCATCCTCATTTTGTGACGCCGGTTGTGACCAAGGTGCGCCCCAGAGCTTATTTCGAGGTCGACCTAACTCAAGCCAAAGAGATTTACCTTGTCGTTGGGGAAGCAGGTAACGGCAAGAGTTGTGATCACGCAGATTGGGTGAATGCCAGATTTGAGAATGCTGAAGGGCAGGTCATCAACCTATCTGATTTAGATCCCAAGCAAAGTGAGAGTTTTGGTGGCCCGAACAAGAACAAAAACTATTCAGGCCAGCCGATTCGCGTTGGCGGTAAGGAATATAAAAATGGAGTCGGAGTCCATGCTCCGTCCAAACTTGTCTACGATATTCCGGAAGGATTCACGCTTTTCAAAGGCTTTGGCGGTCTGGACAACAGCGGTTCAGATCAAGGGCCTTGTGGAGAGCAGGCCTCCGTTCAATTTGCGATCTATACAGAAGCTCCGAAAGTGCAGCCCGAAGCCGGCGCAACGGATTTACTGTCTAAGGTTTTGGGGAAGGATGGACCACTGGCTGTTTCCGACAAGGATCTCGAGGAGTTTCTCGAAGGCGATGCCAAAGAAATGCTCATTCGCCTGCGTGCCGAAGCCGAGGATGCTAAGAAGACAGCTCCTCCAAAATACGCCGAGGCGCATTCATACACAGAAGCGAATCCTCATGACCTGCGAGTCTTTGTCCGCGGGAACCCAGCCAACAAAAGAGAAATTGCTCCGCGGCGATTCTTACAGATCCTAGCCGGCGAAAGTCCTACAGCCTATTCCGAGGGAAGCGGACGCAAAGAGCTAGCCGAAGACATTACGTCTGACGACAACCCACTTACAGCCCGCGTCATGGCCAACCGGATTTGGCAATACCACTTTGGTCGTGGCATCGTCAACACTCCCAGCAACTTTGGCATTTTAGGTGAACGCCCAACCCATCCCCAACTGCTGGATTACCTAGCCCGCACTTTCATTGACAATAACTGGTCGATCAAACATTTACATCGAGAGATTATGCTTTCGGCTACCTACCAGCTAAGCACAGCGACCTCGGATGAGAATGCTGAAATTGACGCCGACAATCTATACGTCTGGCGAATGAAACAGCGTCGTCTGGACATTGAAGCATGGCGTGATGGTCTACTGGAAGTATCCGGCCGTTTGGACAAGACGCTTGGAGGACCTTCAACAAATCTTGCGGAGGCCAACAACGTACGACGGACAATCTACGCCAAAATCAGCCGTCACGAATTGGATAGTCTTCTGCGATTGTTTGATTTCCCGGACGCCAACATATCAAGTGCTAAACGCACCGAGACCACTGTACCACAGCAGCAATTATTTGTACTCAATAGTCCCTTTATGATTCAGCAAGCCAAGTCGTTTTCAGAACGCCTGCACAATGAGGCTCCAGACTCTGATGCATCCCGGGTCCAACTGGGATTCCAGCTTGCCTATGGACGACTTCCATCTGAGCCCGAACTGAATTTGGGACTGGCTTACCTCGGAGCAGAGGACACTGAAGACAATCAACTCAGTCGTTGGGAACGCTACGCTCAGGTGCTCCTGGCGAGTAACGAATTCATGTATTTAGACTAACTGTCAACGACGACAATAAAACACAAAAAGCAGCACATCGCACGCTCAGGAACAAAACTAATGACACCAATTCGATTTGGACTTTCACGACGCGAATACATTCAAAAGATCGGTACGGGACTTGGGGTACTGGGAATGGCCGGCATTATGGCCAGTGACGGTGCGTTAGGCGCGGACTCTGCTCCTGCGCTTAGTGACAAACCACTTGCTCCAAAGGCTCCTCATTTCGCCCCTCGGGCAAAACATGTGATCCATCTGTTTATGAACGGTGGGCCTTCGCAAGTTGACACATTCGACCCCAAACCTGCGCTTGAAAAATACAATGGACAGCGACCGGGATCGGCTGACTTAAAAACAGAACGGAAAACAGGCGGCCTTTTGAAGTCTCCATTCAAGTTTGATAAGTATGGCGAATCGGGAATCGAAGTTAGTGAGTTGTTTCCCAACGTCGGTGGAGTCATTGACGACATCTGCGTTATTCGATCGATGCACACTAACATCCCAAACCATGAACCTTCACTACTGATGATGAACAGTGGTGAAACACAGCCAACTCGACCAGCGATGGGGTCTTGGTTGCTGTATGGACTTGGCACGGAGAATCAAAACTTACCTGGCTTTGTCGTCCTCTGCCCTGGAAAACCGGTCGTTGGCCCGCAACTCTGGAGTAATAGTTTTCTGCCCGGCATTTTTCAGGGAACACACATCAACAATTCAAAGATGGACCCCAAAAATGTCATCCGACATATCAACAACACACAAATTGGCCGAAGTTCTCAGCGTGAACAACTCGACATCCTTAAGCAAATGAACGAGTTGCACCTCAAGGCACGGGGTGGCAAGTCCAATCCTTTGGAGTCCCGCATTGAATCTATGGAAATGGCATTTCGTATGCAGACCGAAGCGCAGGACGTCTTTGATTTAACTAAAGAAACTCAGGCCACTCGGGACGCTTACGGAACGGGACAATTTGCCGATGCTTGTCTGGCCTCCCGTAGGTTGGTGGAAAGTGGCGTGCGAATGGTGCAAGTTTTCTACGGCAACGGCCAACCATGGGACGACCATGGAGACATTAAGAACCATGCTCAAAAAGCCAAAATGGTCGATCAACCGATAGCTGCACTTATCAAAGATCTTAAACAGCGTGATCTCCTGAAAGACACCTTAATCGTCTGGGGTGGAGAATTTGGCCGAACCCCTGTTGCCGAAAATGGAAATGGCCGTGACCATAATCACCATGGTTTCACCATGTGGCTTGCCGGTGGTGGAATCAAGGGTGGCATGACCTATGGTCAAAGCGACGAATTTGGTTTTGCTGCCATGGAGAATAAAGTGCATGTCCATGATCTGCATGCGACAATCTTACATCTGATGGGACTAGACCATGAGAAGTTGACATACCGTTACAGTGGTCGCGACTTCCGCCTGACTGACGTCCATGGTCACGTGGTCAATGAAATCATCAGCTAACTGCCTAAATGGCTAATTGGCACCTTGGCTTCGGCCTGCGGCCTATGCAGTTTTCTTGCAAGCTATTGATCCGGCTGCGGTCTAGTTCTTTATAAGGACGGAGTTTATCCGCCGAAACGCGAAGGGGGAAGTGGCAAGCTCTCTTCCTCTGCAATTCAGGCCTGCTAACTGTTGAATTGCCTAACTGTTTAATTGTTTAACTGGCTAGGTGGTTAAATGTATAATGTTTCTTATGGTTTTCATATGTAGATTAACATTATTGCTCCTCGGCCTGTTCCTAACTGCACAGGCCAATGCGGTTGATTATAAATCGATTGTAATCGAGCCTTCGGCAATCGAGATTAATGGACGTAATCGACAAACTCAGATCCTGATCACCGGGGTCACTCCCAATGGTGACGAGGTGGATCTTACGAATTCGGCTGAACTTGAGATAGCAGATTCATCCATCGCTTCGCTATCCAATTCTCTTGTACTTGGGCAAACCGAGGGGCAAACTCAATTACAGGTTCGAATCGACAAATTCATTGAGTTGATTCCTGTACGTGTTCAGGGGTACGTCAATTATCCCCCCGTGAATTTTGAAGTAGATATCATCCCGTTGCTGACCAAGCTGAATTGCAACGGAGGTGGTTGCCATGGCCGTCAGGGAGGACAAAACGGATTCCAGCTTAGTGTCTTCGGATTTGATCCGGCAACAGATTATGAAGCTTTGACTCGTCAGGGTCGCGGCCGACGAGTGTTCCCCGGTGCCATCGAACAGAGCCTGATCTACTCGAAAGGAACAGGTCTCGTGGCCCATGGCGGAGGGGAACGCATGAAGCCCGATTCTCAGGATGCCGAATTGCTACGGGAATGGCTTAAGCAAGGCATGCCGTGGGGAGAGAATGAAACTCCAACCGTTCAAAGTATCCAGGTGAATCCAGACCTTCGAAGCATGACCCCTCGGTCGTTTCAACAACTACGTGTCATCGCGACCTACTCCGACGGAAGTCAACGCGATGTCACTCGTGCGGCGGCCTACAGTACCAACATGGAGGTAATCGCGGACTGCAATCCTCAAGGCGTGATAGAAACGGGAAAACTTGCCGGCGAAGCGGCAATCACAATCAACTACATGGGCAAGGTGGACGTCGCCAGAGTGGTCATTCCACAACCGAATGTACCAGAACCGGTAAGACCTGAATGGTTCACCAGTCAAAACCGAATTGACGACTTGACCTGGAACAAGTGGAAACAACTGCGAATCAGCCCGTCGGAACTCTGCGACGATGCCACGTTTCTCCGCAGGCTTTTAATTAAGACAACTGGGACGATTCCAACCGCCGAGCAGACTCGAGCTTTTCTACAAAACGACTCTCCTGCCAAACGCCGCGAGGCGATTGAGGAGGCCTTAGCTTCAGAAGACTTCACCAATTACTGGACTCAACGGTGGTCCGACATCATGATGGTGAATTCTGCGACGATTGGTGGACGTAGCGCATATACGTTCTACAAATGGATTCGTCAGCAAATTCATGAAAACCGGCCGTATAACCAATGGGTGTATGACATCATCGTGGCAACTGGCAATACGGGTAACGTCGGCCCAGCAAATTTCTACCGCAGCCAACGCACTCCTGAGGATGCCACGAAGGCTATTAGCCAGGCGTTTTTGGGGGTCCGCATGGACTGTGCCCAGTGCCATCATCACCCTTTTGAGAAATGGGGGCAGGCTGATTTTTATGGTTTAGCGGGCTACTTCAATGGGATGAAACGAGACAAGTTGGACGACAATCGCGAGTTGGTTTACCATCCGGGCCACAAATCGATTTCGATACCGGTCATTAACCAACCTGTAGACACTCGCCCTTTGGCAGGTACGGCATCAGAGGCGGATACCACCACGGACCCTCGGCCGGAGCTTGGTAGCTGGGTTACCTCTAAAGACAATCCATTTTTCTCCCGTCTGGTCTCCAATCGAATCTGGAAACATCTAATGGGGCGTGGACTGGTCGAACCGGAAGACGATTTCCGCGAAACAAACCCTCCCACCAACCCAGAACTCCTGGCACACCTGACGACCGTATTGGTAGACAACAGGTTTGACTTGCGAAATCTAATGCGAGAGATTCTCAATAGTCATACATTTCAACTCTCTAGTACTCCAAGCGACTCCAACCAAAAAGACGATCAAGCCTATAGCCATTATTTGATTCGCAGGCTTCCTGCGGAGGTCATGCTGGATGCAATTTGTCAGGTTACTGGTGTTCCGGAGCAATATGCCGGTCATCCTTACGGCACTCGAGCAATCGAATTATGGGACAACCAGTTGCCGTCCTACTTTCTCGACACTTTTGGCCGTAGTCTACGTGAATCTCCTTGTGCCTGTGGCAGCAGTGGAGATCCAACGATGGCACAAGCTCTGCATTTACTTAACGCACCGGAAATCGAGTTAAAGATACAGTCGCGCGACGGAGTACTCACCACCTTGGCATCCTCTTCTCTATCAACCGAGCAACTGATCCAGGAAATCAGTTTTCGAACGGTTGGGCGACCGGCAACTCAAAAGGAAGCTCGAATTGGCCAACAACTATTAAATAACGCGAACCGACGGCAGGGAATCGAGGATTTCGTTTGGGTCATGATGAATTCCTATGACTTCTTGTTCGTGAAGTAAAGCGAACTAAACCTAGATTGATAAAGACGTTTACTTGCCGATTAAATATAATAAAGCAAGTGTTATTAAGTGTTCTTTAAGGCATTGATGAGATGCAAAGCAAAAGGTCAAATCGACGTGATTTCATTCGAATGGGCTCGATTGCCGGACTCGGCATTGCTGATATCATGCGAATGCAACACCTATACGCTTCCGACGATTCCAGCCGTAGCGATATCAACTGCATCTTCCTATTCATTGTTGGCGGGATGCCCCATCAGGACATGTGGGACTTAAAGCCGGAAGCACCATCTGAAATCCGTGGAGACTTCCACAAAATCAGCACTAATGTGCCTGGCATTCAGATTTCTGATGTCATTCCTCAATGCTCGACGGTCATGGACAAGATGGCCATTCTTCGCAGTATGACTCACGACGACAGCGACCACGGTCGCGGTTTCCACGTGATGATGTCTGGCAAGAAAGCCGGAGCTGGGGATTTCAATGGTAATCAGAACAATAATCAGCACCCAAGCATCGGAAGCATGGTATCCCATATGGGAGCCCCAGGCGTCCTACCGCCGTATATCTCATTGCCCAATTTCCTGAACAGTGGTGGCCCGTCATTCCTCGGGCCCGCCCACGGACCATTTGTGATTGACTCAGATCCAGCCGCTCCGGACTTCTCAGTTCGCGACATCGCATTACCAACAAACGTAGCGACGCGTCGGGGTGAGTTACGCCAAATGGCATTACGGCAAATTAATCAACTCGAAGACGACATGGACAAAGTTGGCAAACAGGTAAAGTCATTCGACACGTTCTACGAAAAAGCCTTTGGGTTAATGTCATCTAAAGAGGCAAGGGAAGCGTTTGACATTAGTAAGGAACCGGAGCCATTACGTGAGTCTTATGGAATGACAAGCATCGGCCAGTGCTGTTTATTAGCACGCCGAATGGTGGAGGCCGGCAGTCGCTTTGTGGCAGTCGAAAACGGTCACTGGGACACTCACCGCAAGAATACATACAGTCTCAAGGAATTATTATGCCCCGCATTTGACCAGGCCATTCCGGCCTTGCTCAACGACCTTGAGCAACGTGGAATGTTGGAAAAGACGCTGGTGGTCGTCACAACAGAATTTGGGCGTACTCCTAGAATCAATCAACTGGCTGGCCGAGATCACTGGCCGAATGCTTTCTCCATCGTGATGGCCGGAGGTGGTGTTCAAGGTGGTCAGGTCATTGGGCAAACTGACAAGCAAGGTGCCGAGGTAACAGATCGTCCGATCACCCCGGAGGACATGGTCGCCACGGTCCTTTACGGCCTTGGAATCGACCACAAAAAGGTACTTCACACACCACTTGGTCGTCCTGTGCCAACGGCAGACGGTGGCAATGTTGTCCGTGAACTATTCGCCTAGAATCATTAGACCAATTAGAACATCAAACACGGCTAGCACAGCAGACAGGAAAGTGCGGAACACCACTGTGAAGTCACTATCAAATCCGATCATGCAAGCTCTGGCAATCGTACTCTGCATCTTGCTGTTTACTCAGGCCTGCTTCGCTCAACCTGTTCCCGCTAAGACTCCTGACAGCGTTCATTTATTTCCTGCCGGAGCGCAACGAGGTTCAACCGTTGCCGTCCATGTCGGATTGGAACAAAGTCCGCCGAATACCAATTTCTATATTCGTGGAGATGGTGTTAGTGGCGATAGTGTACTGAGCCGGGAAGTGTTCGACGACGGACAGCCATCACCTCGTCGAATCCCCACCGAAATTCCGATTAATTACCCGCGTCAGTGGGCAGCTGAAATCAGTATTTCACCAGACGCTCCGCTCGGCGCTGCCAGTTGGGATACCTTTTGTGCCTCAGGGGGCAGCAGCGGATCGCTTCCATTCATAATCGGAGACTTACCGGAGCTTATTGAGCAGGAACCAAACTCGACGCTCGCGAAGGCTCACCCGACCATGCTGCCCATCACAGTAAACGGTCAGATTCACGGCGAACGTGATTTGGATTATTATTTGGTTGAGTTGCAATCCGGCCAGGTCATCTATGGTGAAGTCCTTGCCCGACGACTCGGTTCAAAACTCGAGCCAACCATCGCCATATTTGATGCATCGGGTAAGCCACAGATCTTCCAGGAAGATTCGATCGGTGATGATCCTCTGTTTGCATTTAAGGCATCCGAGGCCGGTGCCTACACCATCCAACTTGGCAATGTCTCATTCCACGGTTCACCATCGCATGTTTATCGGATGAACCTAACCTACGATCCCGTGGCACCTTATGTGTTTCCGATCGGCGCTCCCGCTGGCCAACCAACAAAGTTTAGATTTCTGGCCATGGATGGGGCAGGAGGGCAACTTGAAATAGAACGCGAACTGACTCTTAACGGAGTGCCCGGGGCTTATAAGTCTGTCGATGTCGAAGGTTTGTCGAATCGCCCACCTTTACGAATACTCCCGCCCAATGCTCAGGTAATTACAACACTGACGCATCGTCAAAAACCTGAGGTAGACATCATAACAGGCCAAACGGCAAACGGTGTACTAGCTCCATTCTCGAGTGATACATTCAACTTAGTGGTAGAAGATAAGACACCCATTGATCTCCGAGTTCATGCACCGGCACAAACCAGCGCCACATCATTAGTCATTGTCACCATCCGGAACTCGGAAGGGAAAACACTGGTTAAGACTAAGTTGAATCCGACTAGCCACAGTGTGAAAGCCTATCATCACATGGCCAATCCGGCCCCAGGCAATTACTCCATCGAGGTTCAATCGTTGGGCGGTGTGAAATCTGATCACCGTCTCGGGTCCTATCAGCTAGAGCTTTCATCTTCCAACCCAGACTTTTCCCTCACCGCCGCCCGGGACTGCGTGACTGTAATTCAGGGACAGTCTATTGAGATACCGATCACGCTCAACCGCCACGGAGGCTTTCGCGGAGAAGTGACCCTCTCCATTACCGGTATTCCTGAAGGTGTCGTCATTGAAAATAATCTCATTGGTGAAGACAAACAAGGCACCAAACTAAAGCTCACTTTGCCCGCAGATGAGCCAAGTACTCGGCATGAAATCCAGATTTCTGGCGAGGCCACAATTAATGGGCAAGTGATTTCCCGAGGGTTGCTCGCCATGCACCGAGGAGTCGACAGTTTCCAACAGGCAGTCGAATCACCTTACCGCGAATTTATCGCGATGGCCGTCGCTCACAAACCAGTCTTTCGTCTTTATTGTGAGGAGGCATACCAATATGCTCACCGGGGAACTATCTACCCTTATCAAATGACACTCGAACGCCTAGACAATTTCCAAGCGCCTGTAACCATCCAGACCTGTGATAGACAAAACCGGGACCTGGACGGTATTCAGTTTTTGACAACCGTGATCGAGCCAGGATCTTCTGTATTTATGATGCCGATTTACCTTCCGGAAACGATGCACATTAACATCCAAAGTCAATCACAGCTCTACACACAAGCCTATGCTACGTTTGTCGATTCCCATGGAACCGAGCAGCATGTAATGGTTGTCAGTGAGAAGCGAAACATGATTCGGACCATGCCGACCGTGACGAAACTATACAACCAAAGCGGAAAGCTCCACGGACTTCCTGGTGAGAAGCAGATACTAAAGCTGGACATGCAACGAACCAGCAATATGCTCAACTCCATGACAGTGACTCCATCGAGCGACAACCCCATAGTGGCCGAACTCTTTCGCGGACTTGAATTTAATCAAGGCCAGCGTAAACTCGAATTCCCTTTTACCCTCCCAGACAACTTACCTGCTGGAAAGTACTCGGTTGTACTAGAGGCAACCGGCCCACTTGATAGCAAACCGGATCACACGGTTGTCACTTCCGTCGAGGTTGTATTCGAAATCGACAAATAACCTTATGCGTAATGGCCTAACATTCAAGCTAATTTCTATCGGACCATCGTTTAGTTAACCCATCACAACAACTTTACTCCCACGGGAACCGCCCCATGAAACTCTCACTAGCATTACTCGGCTTAATCACATTCTCTCTTCCCATCTCATTCGCGCAGGCCGATGAGCATTCCGCTCTCAAACCCGTACCCAGAACTGGTGGTTGGATGACGCGGCATGAGAGTTTTAATAAACGAGTTTCCCAAGGCAAGGTTGACTTGGTGTTCATCGGCGATTCGATTACTCAGGGCTGGGAAGGCGCAGGAAAATCGATTTGGCAGGAGTTTTACGGAGAGAGAAATGCCGTCAACTTAGGCATCGGTGGAGATCGTACTCAACATGTTATTTGGCGGTTAGATAATGGGAATTTTAAGGACATCACCCCCAAGGCGGCTGTCATTATGATTGGGACGAATAATTCCGGAGCGAATTCTTCTCAGGAGATAGCAGATGGCATCACCAAAATCGTGAAGCAGATTCGCACTAAATCCCCCAAAACTAAAATCCTGCTATTAGCGGTCTTTCCTCGAGGCGCCACGAAGGACGATGGCCGACGTAAGGTAAATGAAGGTGCCAACGCTCTTGTTTCCAAACTGGACGACGGGAAGCATGTGCACTATTTGGATATCGGGCCGAATTTCCTCAAAGAGGATCTAACACTGCCACGCGATATCATGCCTGACCTGCTTCACTTAAGTCCTGCTGGGTACAAGATTTGGGCCGAATCTATTGAAGCTAAACTTGCCACTCTTTTGAATGACAAATAAACAAATTACTGCGTAATCCCCTATGAGTAACCGACGACAATTTCTGCAACTTGGCCTATCAGGGCTCACGGTTTCCGGCCTGAGCGGCATGGGTTATTTTGCACCGCGCGCCCAAGCTACCAACGCTAATGCGTCTAGCTCCTTCGGGAAGGCACGTAATGTAATTGTGATGTTTACGTGGGGTGGAATGAGTCACATTGACACTTTCGACATGAAGCCTGAAGCGGGGTCGGAAATCCGAGGCCCCTTTGGCCGCATCTCCACCAGCATCCCCGGTACGAAGGTTTGTGAGCACCTTCCAAAGATGTCGCAAATGCTGCATGAATTGACAGTGGTACGTAGTGTCCATCATACCGCGGGTGATCATCGCAAAGCCGCGTACTGGAATATCACGGGACACTCTCCGTCAGAGGTCGGCGGTGGAGTGGCCGCTCCGGTTCTACCATCCCGTCAGGATTGGCCCAGCATTGGGGCTCAAGTAGCGATCGCCATGAAGGATGACCGACGCTATATCAGGCGTCAAAAGATTTCACGAGTCGCTCCGGAAACTCTCGAAGAGTCCAATGTTTTCAGTATCGACTGGGATCAATTAAAAAAATTGCGACAAGTCAGTTTAAGTACAGATGTACTTAAACCGGGCATGTTTCCTACTGGAGCCTTTGATACTCAGGATGGATATACCAACGAGGGTACTGTCGAGCTGATAGGTAAGATCAGTCTCAAGAAATCGACTCAGTGCTCGGTTATTCGAGGCAAGAATACTTCCGTAGTCATTGACTTTTCTAAGTATGTCGCCGGTGACAGTACTGCCGGTGAGTGGGGATCCGACACACATGGACGTGGTGGCAATTTATGGCTAATCGGCGACGGTGGCCCCAATCAACCCCGTTCTGGCTTTGGCTGTCATGCGAATAAATTTATTACGTTTGACATGGAGCAAATTCGAACCAAGCATTTCTCGTCATCTAAGAAGGGATTTATCTTATCTACGAGATTTGGCGTTTGCGGGAACCCTGGCGTGCAGGCGGTAGCCGCTGGATGCGGAGGAGTTTGGATCGACGGTAAGTTAGCATGCCTCAGTAAGACACTACTTCGCGACGATTCCTCTGAGCTCTTGGAAATCCCGATCAAACCGGATGCTAAATACGTCACCATGGCTCTTCTCAATGGAGATGAATCCACGTATTTTGACGATCTGGTTTTCGCAGAGCCCATCTTAACTGAAGTTGATGGCAAGCTCCCGGAATTACCAGTCAGAGAGGAAGAGGTGGAGCTGGAGTCTCAAGATGTCAACGAGACTTTAGCTGCAAATCTCCCTCGCTGTATTAGTTTGCCGTACCCACTGGCCGATCGAGGATTACTCAACGGGCAATACGGCGGATTTCTGGGACTCGAATACGATCCTGTGTTTGTGCATCCGGGAAGGGGCACAGCTTTTAAAGGACGGTCTCCTGTTGCTGGTACGGTGGACTTGACTCCCCAAGGGGTATCACGTCGCCGTCTTGCCACGCGATCGCTGTTATTAGAAAACCTCAATCAACGTCTGAACTGGGAAGGCACGGACTCTGGCCCGGCGCTCACCGAAGCATCGCAGGAACTCGCATTCAACATGATGCTTTCTCCTGAAGTTCAGGGAGCGTTTGAATTACGCCGCGAACCCAAGAGTGTTCGTGACCTGTATGGAAATCACGTCGCGGGTCAAAGTGCAATGCTCGCCCGTCGGTTGACTGATGCCGGCGTACCGCTGGTCTTCGTCAATGCCGGTGTAGGCGATCTCAATTCCGGGTCTGGTGATCACTGGGACACTCACTCGCAAAACTTCGTGCGACTCGAGAACGACTTACTCCCTCCATGGGACCATGCCGCCCATGCCTTACTTACCGACCTGATTCAAAGTGGAAGAATTGAAGACACACTCGTCGTATTCCTCACAGAATTCGGGCGTACACCGAGGGTAAATGCGGCCGCCGGCCGGGATCATTTCCCCAGCTGCTACACCGTTGCGTTTGCAGGTGCTGGTGTACAGCGAGGCCGTGCTTACGGAAAATCGGATTCGACTGCCTCTGAACCAGCAGAACTCGCATGTACTCCGGCCGACTTGCATGCCACGATATTCCACGCTCTGGGAATCCCTGCGACCTATATGCTTCATGATCAAGACAATCGTCCGCTGATCATGTGTGAAGGGACGCCGCTGGATCTCTTTGCCTAACAATCGCAGCAGGGACTATAACTGCATAATGCCTCTGTACAGTCCTAAGTCTGAGGCAAACCAGAGCAGTCGAAGGCCACGCTTAGAACAATTCCGAAATTACGGAGCCTGAATTCAAGCGTAGTGGCCGATCGAACCGATCTCGAATCTCGCTTTCCGGATCAATTCCTAAGACGGAATAGACGGTTGCACCGAAATCTTCCGGTGAAAATGGTTTCTTAACGGGATAGCCACCATGAGGGTCAGATTCACCGATCACTCGTCCTCCCTGAACTCCGCCTCCGGCGAACAGAGCGCTGAAACATGGCCCCCAATGATCGCGGCCTGCCTTATTGTTTACCTTTGGCGTTCTACCAAATTCGCCGATCAATACCACAAAAGTATCTTCCAACATTCCTCGCTCTTCCAAATCCGTTAGCAAAGCGGCCAAGCCTTTATCTAGCGGAGGCAGCAAGCGATCTTTCAGAGTTGGAAATATGTTGCCGTGGTTATCCCAATTCTGAGCATTTCCAATATTTACTTGAACCACTGGCACACCAACTTGGACAAGTCGTCTTGCCAGCAGCAAAGACTGGCCGGTGGTATGCCGACCGTATTTCTCACGAACTTGCTCAGATTCCTTTTGGACCTCAAACGCATCGGCAAGTCGGCGACTAGTCAAGATGTTGTACGCCTGTTCCTGCTCACTCTTCATGCGATTACCAGCAGCCGTCCGTTCTAAACGCCCTTGCTGTTTGTTTAGGTCAGACAGCAAGGATTGTCGATCGGTGACTCGCTGAATATCTAGCCCTGCGGCGAGTGTCAGGCTATCGACCTTAAAATCATCCTTATTAGGGTCGGCGGTAATTTGCCATGGATCGTGTTTGGCCCCGAGGAGCCCCGCGTATTGCCCTGGCCACAACAGGGGTGGTTGTTGCATGTAGGTAGGTAAATTGACTCCGTTTGGAATCCCATCGTTACGCGGATTGAAATAGTTATAAGCACCTGAATAGTTCGGCCAATCTGTCCGAGAGGCAATTTTATCGAAAAATGCACCCGGCTGAATTTGTCCAGTCAAAACATGATGAGTCGACATCAAGTGGTTGTTATCTTTGTGCGTGAAGCTGCGAATGACGGAGTATTTATCCGACAACTTTGCCAACTCAGGCATATGCTCACACACCTGGTAGCCTGGAGTTTTTGTTTGAATTGGGTTGAACTGGCCACGTACTTCCGCGGGCGCATCCGGTTTCATATCCAGCGTATCGTGGTGGCTCATGGCTCCAGTCGTCCATACCAGAATCATTTTTTTGCCGCTTGACTGTCGTGACTGACCCGATTCTGCATCAACCCCCAACACTCGATTCTTCAGCAACGACGTCAAACCGAGCCCTAAGGCCCCGGAATAACCCACTTGCATTGCTTCTCGTCTTGTCAAACCGGATCTATGTTGATGCATATCCACTCACTCTTACGAATTCGACACGTCTGTGCTCTTTTATTATATCGTCAATTCCCATTCTTATCCTATTGCAAACCGGCTGAAATCATTTTCTGAAAGCGATATACTGTAATGATTCAATTGATACCTCCACTTTGGATTCCTGCCTAAGAGACACTCATGCACCGCATCATCACTTCTATTTCCTGTCTATTATTCTGCATTTCCCTCCTTTCTAGTACCTATGGTGAGACCAACCTCGAAGGCTCGATTGATCCCCACATGAAAGCGCCTCTACTAGAATTCCACCAGATTTTTGCCCGAGAACGATTTCCGAATATCGTGGTGACCCCGAAAGGGACGATTGTTGCAACCTGGGGAACGAGTTCTCTCAAAAGTCGTCGTAGTACAGACGGCGGCAAAACCTGGAGTGAGGTCACTGAAATTCAAAAGCCCGGATTCCAAAGCGGTGGACTGACGGTCAACGACGAAACTGGAGACGTGATTGTATTCACCGAAGCGAATCATCCTCCGGCGAAGATCAGTACTTACATTAGTAAGGACGATGGTATCAGTTTTAAACCGCTCGAAGCAACTTTCGGCAAGGATAGTCGCGGTAACGGGCCTGATCTGCATATGAATGACAATGGAATTACCCTCCGCCACGGCGAGCATTCCGGACGATTGATACGCCCCACGCGTTGCTATGCCGGAAAGAATGATCGGTCGCTTTGGCCGAAGCATTACACAAATGCAATCTATAGTGACGACGATGGCAAAACCTGGGAAGTGAGCGAACCGTTCCCGGGATTTGGTTTCGGGGAAGCCTGCATCGTCGAACTTTCCGACGGAACCCTATACTACAATTCGCGACGACACTGGGCGCCGGAGGGCGTCAGTCCACTCCGTCGCTGGAGTGCAACCAGTAGTGACGGCGGAAAGACCTGGGAGGATGTGACCTTTGTAAAGGTACTCCCTGATGGCCCGCAAAATACCAACTATGGCTGCATGGGAGGACTGACGCGGCTACCAATCAAAGGTAAAGACATTCTCGTGTACAGTAACTGCGACAGTGACAATGGCAGAAACCGTGGAACGGTTTGGGCAAGCATGGATGGGGGAAAGACCTGGCCTATTAAGCGACTGGTTTTCGAAGGCAAATTTGCATACTCGGCGATGACTGCTGGCCGTCCAGGGACTGTGACCGAAGGTAAAATCCACCTCAATTTCGAAGGTGGCCCCAAAGGTGGTTCGACTGTGGCAATTCTCAACCTTGCTTGGATTCTCGGCGGAGAAATGACCGGCGACGGTGAAATCCCAGAGTGGCTAAGGCCAGCCACCAAATAGCCTCGATAGCAAAATGCGTTCTTGTTGGGCAGCTAGGAATATTTTGCATTTAGTCGTGGCATTAATTCATCGGCAAAAAGTTCCATACTCCGCAGCCAAGCTGATTTGTCATCCCAGTCATCGCTCATCAGGCACAGCGTTCCAAACTCGCCTGTTTCTTCATAGGTTCTGAAGTTATCTGCAATTACATTGCTCGTCACCAGACAATGGCAAAAGGGGGCATGTCCATTGGCCCCTGCATATTTCATCGTAGAAGAATTCCTATTCATTCCCAGCATGAGAATTTCCGGCAGCGGATCCTGTAACGGGCGTGGTACAAAGCCAATTAAGGTTTCATCATCAACGTTCTTCTCCAAATGAATTTGCCAAAACTCTCCATCCAAATGGTAGGGGGGGGCATTTTGCCACAGGTGCAGGATCATCTCCAGAGATTCGACAACCATTTTCGAGTTGTTCCGCGGATCAACTCCGAACATTTCCAAATCGGCAGTCACACTACCCGCGCCGAAACACAGATTGAGGCGACCACCGGACATATGATCTAGCTGTGCCAGACGCCCTGCAACTTGAGTCGGGTGATGTTGCTGCAGGCACACGGGAGCACATCCAAAGCGAATACTTGATGTCTTAGCCAGTGCCCGTGCAATCAGCAACTCCGGCATCACGACATTTTCATATTTCATCGTGTGATGCTAACCGATCCAGAACTCCTTAAACCCAAGTCGCTCCGCAATTACGATCAACTCAAGATCTTCTTCGTAGGACTTCGCCAGTGGCTTTGTGGGTGGATGAAATGGCATGATAAACATACCGTAATCTGACTTTGCGATAGCATGGCAAACCTATAAATTTTTCATCTAGCTTCTACCGATTTAGGCCCAAAGGATTTTAGATCCGGGGCGGGGCATTTAACTCCCTCTTGTGGGAGCGTAATATTGGCGGTCCACAGAATCCCGTTAAGGACGAAAGTACGCAGGTCATCATGCGACCAGTTCTTATAATAGTGAGGCATCACAATTCCAAATCCACGTCCCTTATCCGCGCGTTGGACACACCAGGCAACGGCTTCTCTTTTAGGGGATTCTGGTGGCTGTAACGACGTGGCAAGGATCGTAACATTGGGTGCGGGCTTATTGTCATGAGGGCCAAAGTAATTGTTACCGTATGGCTCATCACGTATCACAAATTCCTTCCAACCCCGAAGGATTGGATGTTTTGTTTTACCCGGCGTAATTTTCGCTTTATCAAATACCCGCGCGTACGACACATGGTGCGTACTGCCGGGGTTGGCGAAGTAGCCTCCCATCCACCCCAGCAGTGGATGTTCACCAGTCGGACTTACGTCTTCTTTTTTCAAGCCGGTCGCATAGTGAAGGCAGACAATTCCGCAACCTCGCTGCATCATGCGATGCAGGTCTGCCAGATTTCGCGCGGCGTCCTCGAACCGATTCGCCGGAAAGGTGTCTCCCAGGAAGACCACGGTATCAGCCTTTGCTTGCTGGGATTCGTTGGGCCACTTAGACACAACTTCTGCGGTATGCCCAGTGAGTTTTGGCAGATTCTCGATACAGTACTTTAGCAGGCGAGCTCCGGCAATCGGCTCGTGAGAACCAGGACCATGACTATCTGGACCAACCACAAACAATACATGATTTGCCCAGGATAAATTCGCACCAAAAATCACCAACAGAATGGCAACGCCAAGCCTAGCAAACAAATTGAAGCCCCTTCCAAGTCCAGATGACGTGATATTAAGGTACGGGCAATTCTAAAGGAGTGCCTGACGCATTACCAATAAATTATTTTCTTGGGCTCCGGCCAGAGAGACACGTCAGTTATCGCCTCGCTAGCTGATCAGCTGAGCAATTGGAGTCCCGTCGACGATTAAGGACTCAACTTCTTTAGGAATGCCGGTTTGCACTCGCAATTCACCGACATCAAATAGATAGTGCATGACCGTTGATAACACATTGGAGCTGGAGATTGGATCTGACGTCGGTTCACCACCATGCTTATCAGACTGACCTATCACCTGTCCCATTGGTAGCCCACCACCGACAAACACAATTGGGCAGAGGTTACCCCAATGATCACGTCCGCCATTCTTATTAATACGTGGCGTCCTCCCAAACTCACCGGTGATCACCAGCAGGATTTCGTCCTGCAATCCGCGTTGGTGTATATCTTCGATGAAGGCAGACACGGCTCGATCAACAGCAGGCATCAGTGTATTCAACCCATCGACCATGGTAAATTCCTTACCGCCACCGTGCATATCCCATCCGCCGCAGCAAACAGTCACGAACCCACAACCTGCTTCACAAAGCCGGCGGGCCATTAGCAATTGTTTCCCTAACGCGATTGGGGTGAATTGCTTTGCGTATTCATTACGAGCCATTACACCAGGCTTCGATGCGAAATCAACTGTATCGTATCTTTCGATTAGAGCAGGATCTTCCTGGTTTAGATCGAAAGCCTGGGAAACACCTTTGATTAACACATCAAAAGCTTGTTGCTGGAATTTATCTGCACTCTTAAGTAGACCACTCTGATCTGCCTTGCGTTTCAGGCTATCCAATTCGGTAAGCAGACCTCGCCGATCCCCCAAACGCGACGGGTCAAGAGACAGCTTCATATTGTCCACTAATTCACCACCACCTCCGAGATTAAATGGTTTGTAAGAAGCAGGTAACGAGCCTGTCTGAGATACGCGTTCCACAGAGGCATAAATACCCTTGTAGGTCTCTCCAACTCCTTCCGCTGTAACAACCATATTTCGTGGCATCCCGGTTGCTGGATTGGTAAGCCCACCGGCGCGGGTATAAACGGCTCCCATCTGTGCTCCAGTCGAATTCCCGCCGGCCATTACATGATACGCCGCCGGACCGTGACTGGAGATACCATGTCGGTAAGACCGCACCACTGTCATTCGGTGAGCATGCCGGGCAATGCGTGGGAACTGCGAGCCGAAATTCACTCCCGGTAACGACGTTGAAATTTGACCGAATATGGAACGGATCTCAGATGGCGCGTCCATTTTAGGGTCAAACGTTTCAAATTGAGTAGGGCCGCCCTGTAGGTTGAGGACAACCACACTACGGTTTTTTACAAACCGTGACTGACTAGATGCTCTGGCTTCCATTACTTGCGCTAACGAGAGTCCAGCAATGCCGGCAGTGCCTACCTGGAGCAAACTGCGGCGATTCATTTCTGTATTTGATTTGATATTCAGCATCTCAGTACTCTTCACATAGACGGATACTTCATTTTTACCGATAATGTACTATACCTATATTATCAACAATTCGAGCTATAACTCTACAACAATTGTCATGCGAACCAACTCAAATACACGACGACGTTTTTTGCAGGCAGCTGGGATCACAGTGGCCTTACCACTGTTGGAATCCGGCAACGCTCATGCTGGTAAAGCCAGTACGTCACCGGCCCAGCGACTCGTCTGCATTGGGACATATTTAGGGTTTCATCAAAAGGCGTTCTATCCACAAGCAAGTGGATTCAACTACGAGACCTCCGAATTGCTGCAACCGATTGATCACTTACGTGATGATTTCACTGTATTTTCCGGGCTGGACCACCGAGCTGGAAATGGGCACGGAAACTGGAGCACTTTCCTGGCCGGCCAGAAAAACAATCAAATATCGCTGGACCAAATCGTCGCTCCAAAAATCAGTCTTGAGTCACGATTTGAATCATTGCAAATCAGCGCTGGAAAAGTCAGTCGTCCAATGAACTTTTCCAAGGAAGGCATCGCCTTGCCCATGATTGAACGCCCCAGCGTTCTCTACAAAAAGCTGTTTTCCTCTCCGACTGACCGCCAACGGCTCGATTACCTTTTAGACTCCGGTCAAAGTGCTTTAGACAGCGTTCGGGAACAGGCCAGGGGACTCAGGCAACGTGTCAGCAAACAGGATCAACGAAAGCTTGATGAGTATTTCAGTGCGTTACGAGACGTAGAACAACGGGTGGCAAAACAAAGGGAGAACTTAGCGTCTCCGGTAGCCAATGTCGATTACGAGCTTCCGAAATATGACCCCATTGCACCGACACTCATGCTTGAATGTGAAAACGTCATGTACGACCTGATGGCATTGGCACTACAAACAGATTCCTCACGCGTAATCACAATGAATATTGGTGGCCTGGGGCAAGTGTTCACCCTGGACGGCCGCACATTGCGAGCAGGGTACCATGCCTTGAGTCACCACGGAAACGACCCGGACAAAATCCGTGATCTTGTCCGAGTGGAATTAGAGCACATGCGATCCTTTGGCCGTTTTCTAGAACAACTGAAACAGAAAACCGATGCCAATAACCAACCTTTGTTAGACTCTACGCTCGTTCTTCTAGGTACCGGCATGGGCGATGCTAGTCGACACTCCAACCGGGATCTACCTACGATTGTAGCCGGGGGCGGTTTGAACCATGGCCAACACTTAGCCTTCGATCCCAAAGATGACTCAGCACTTCTGGGTGATCTTTACATCACCATGATGCAGCAACTTGGACTGGAAAAAAGTAATTTCTCCAACGCCAAGAATAACTTAAACGAACACTTGGTCTAAATCAGAACTTCGGAAATCATGGTTGGCATTCAGTTCAGGGATTATTGGCTTGCTCTAGTAGGATGTCTGCTACTTTCGAACCCAGCGACACAGGCAACCGAATTACCCGTATCGTTTTTCCAAACCTACTGTAATAGCTGTCATTCTGGCGAGGACGCCGCCAATGGGATTTCGTTCGAGCATATTGATCGCTGGTCGACTCAGGTCCAGTTGGGGCAACATGAATCCGAGACGCTTCGACGAGCTTTGAAAGTAGTTCAAAATGGTCAGATGCCACCTGCCGACGCAGACGATCCTGACGATCAAACTCGGAAGGTGGCGAGTCTTAGTCTCCATAACGGCCTAACTGAGCGTTCTGGCTTTGGAGGCACTCTGCTGAGGAGGCTGAGTCGTAGTGAGTACGCCTCCTCAATCCATTCATTGTTTGGGTACAAGTACGAGCTACCTAACAGCTTTCCTGAGGATCGAGTTGAGCATGGCTTTGACAACTCCGCTGAAGGCCTCGTCATATCCGCGCCTTTAATGGAGGCCTATTTCAATAGCGCCATTGAAATAGCCGACCACATTCTTCCACCTAAGGGGAAAACACCAAATCTCACCAAGACCGAAATGTCGGCCAAAGACTTAGTGATCAGCTATTCTTCTGGAGCTGTCATTGACGGGACGATGCGCTTGGCATTCAACTGGAATGTGCTATTTCGTAGTACCACTTGGCCGGAAAAATGGGAGGCTCGGCACGCTGGCACTTACCGCATCAAGGTATCCGCGTCTCAGCTAGCTTCAAGTAACTCAGGATATGGAAATTTCAACGGTCCAATGACACTAGAAGTTCGGGCTCGTAGTCTCAACGGCAAAGACAGTGAACCGGTGCTAAACCAACGTCTTCTGGCTACCTTTGACATTACTAAGGAAATGCCCGAGGAATTTGAATTCATCGCCGAGCTATACCCTCAGGAAACCCCAGTGTTCTTCTTCGCCAACGGCCCCGTCTCTGGCGACAAAAAGGAATTAGAAGCGTTAACGTTACGTATGTTTCAATCGGACCCCAAACTATATGCAGGCTGGAAAGCTGCCCCGCAATCCAATGGTGGACGTGGTGGCCTCGGGTGGTCTCGCGTCAAGAATGTCAGAGACAGTGGAGAATTGGATCTTACGACCGTTGACACTTCAGAGGCGGCAATGCAGAAGCTTGCCAAGTCACTTGCTTCCAACCCTGGGAATTACGGTGAAACCATGGTGTTTCAGTTTTATGAAGAAGGACCAGCTCTTGAATTACACGCTGTCACAATCGAAGGCCCACTGAAGACCATTCAATCCCCTGCCCAGAAGGAGCAGCAAGCCAAAACCAAGGAATTTCTTGGCCCATTGGCCGATGACAACGCGATCGACCGCGAAGACCTCACCGAGCAACTGGAAACCTTCTATAGAAACTACCTGACCCGTCTCTTCCGCCGGCCTGCCACAGAACGTGACCTTGCATACTTCACAGAGATAACCTCTGCCGAAATCACCCGAACTAACAATGTCGCTCAGGGAATCCACCTTGGACTTAGAACATCGTTGATGTCACCTCAGTTCCTTTATCGCGGTCACCAGACCGGCGAGTTAGACGCACACGACCTGGCCGCTCGCTTGGCTTTCTTTTTAACGAATGCTCCGCCTGACCAATCATTGATGCGGATAGTCAATGAAAGTGAACTTAAACGTCCTGACGTCTTAACCGCTCAGGCTAGAAGGCTCCTGGCTAGTCCTCAGGCCAACAACTTTGCGAATGATTTCATAGGACAGTGGCTTGGCATTCAAGACTTAGGCGACATTATGCCGGACACGCGACTCATCTCAAATTTCAAGGAAAATGACCACCTTGCAATGGTAGAAGAGTCACAGCGTTTCTTTAAACACATCCTAGATAAAAATCTATCTCTGGAAACTCTCATTAAGCCGAATTTCACCTTTGCAAATGAAACACTCGCTACACAAATCTACGGCATCCCCAATGTAAAAGGAGGATTTAAAAAGGTAGAACTTCCTGAGGATTCACCACATGGTGGTTTGTTAGGACAAGCAAGTGTATTAATGGCGACCGCCAATGGCGTTGACACCTTACCGGTCACACGTGGAGTTTGGGTCCTTGAAAATATCATGGGCGATGCTCCACCTGAACCACCCAACAATGTTCCCGCGATAACGCCGGACACTGCCAATGCCCGGACAATCCGAGAAGTACTCGCCGCTCACCGTGCTGACACGGCCTGCGCTGCATGCCATCGTAGCATCGACCCAATAGGATTCGTCTTGGAAAACTTTGATCCGGTCGGTCGATGGCGAACATCCTACCCGCTTTTTGCTGAAGATTCGCAAGGTAAACCAATTCTCAAGCAAGGACTTGCGATTGATCCTCAAGGCACCTACAAAGATGGAACAGAGTTTCGGGACATTCACGATCTGAAACAATACGTAGTGGACAATATTGATCAATTCTCACAATGCCTCGCTGAAAAACTACTGGAATACGCCACAGGCCGCGTGCCTAGCTATGTAGAAAAAGTGGAATTACAGGCATTAGTAGAGATCAACCGCAAAACCGGCAACGGTTTGCAGAGTTTAATATTAGAAATTGTGAACACTCGGGCGTTTCGAGTGAAATAGAGATACCTTTGCAAATTTAGACAATTAGACATCGCTCGTTATTTAAATAACGCTTGAGCTCAATTGTAACAATTGAAAAATGTTTACCTGTTCAATTGCCCCAATCGTTAATTGGTTAAATGTAAAAGGAGCTTGTCCGTCGTAGTCCGAAGGACGTAGTCGGATCAAGCGAGACTCTTTACAATTGCGTCGGCCGAACAGCCGAAGCGACGACTTGTAAATTCAAATAAACAAGAAGAGATTTTGAATGCGATATTTATCTTTGATCCTTTTGCTGATGACTACAGTGTGCGTACAGGCAGACGACTTGCTTGACTCTGCGTTAGCACGAGCAGGGGACAATCGGCCCGAACTGGAACGAGCATTAGAGCAGGTCCCCCAGTCTCAACGCGAAGGTATGGAATTCCTGATTCGCTACATGCCCGAACGGGATTTATCCACACTCAAGGCTGATTTCCTTCTAACCAATGTCAAACTGGCTTACCAAGCCTGGATAGATTCCTCATGGCACGAGCAGGTCCCTAAGGCCATATTCCTCAACAACATCCTTCCTTATGCCAGCATTACTGAAACTCGAGAAGACTGGCGTTCTGATTTTTACGATCGTTTCCGATCCTTGGTGAAGGATGCCAAGACTCCTAGTGAGGCCGCCGCCATTCTCAACAACAACGTCTTCAACCAACTAAAAGTCAGATACTCCACTCAGCGAAAACGACCGGATCAAAGCCCCAGTGAGTCAATCGAGCAAGGTGTAGCCTCATGCTCCGGACTTAGCGTGGTTCTCATCGATGCATGTCGGGCCGTGGGGATCCCTGCTCGTTTTGTGGGTACTCCACTGTGGTCAAACCGATCGGGCAACCACAGCTGGGTGGAAGTTTATGATGACGGCTGGCATTTCACCGGAGCGTGTGAAGCAACAGGAAAAGACCTAAACAAAGGTTGGTTTGTGAACCGCGCCTCGACTGCCCTCCGGGATAATCCAATTCATGCCATCTATGCAACCTCTTATAAACGGACTCCCATTCACTTCCCAATGGTTTGGGACGCGCGTGCTAGATACGTCAATGCAGTTAATGTCACCGATCGATACACTCAACTTAAAGAGGAACTCCCTGAAGGCGTAGAGCGGATTATGTTTGTCGCTTTTCAGGAAGGCGGTACTGAGCGAATACAAATACCGCTAACCATTTCGGATAGCGAGGGAAAGGAATTATTTAAAGGACACACCAACGACGAGAGTTTTGACCGAAATGATCACGTTAGCATTCCACTCAAGCTTGGCAAAACATACAACGTAAAAATAGGGCAGGGCGATGCAACCCAAACTATCCAAGTCAAAGCCGAACGTCGGGATCAACTCGTCACATTTAATCTCCCAGAAGCAAAACCCAAAGCTCAGAGTCCCCCTACTGACTCTGAAGATTCTCGCTGTGTAATCTCTACCAGCGATGACTCACTTGCCTCCAACAAATCTCTTACGAAAAAAGAGGCCAAACAGTTTACTGAACAACTATGGACTACCTATTCCAAAAAGGAAAAGGATAGACGACGACAGGAGCATGAAAGCCGAGTCCTAAAGATAGGCGACCTTTCTATGCCATTCTGGTACAAAATCCATGGCGAAAAACCCGAGGGCGGACGTAGTCTGTTTATCTCAATGCATGGCGGAGGAGGAGCTCCAGCTGCCGTGAATGATGGGCAATACGAAAATCAGAAACGCCTCTACACTCCGAAAGAGGGAGTGTACTTTGTTCCACGAGCACCGACCAACACTTGGAATCTTTGGCATCAAGGCCATATCGACGGATTTTTTCAGCGTGTCATTGAAAACATGATGCTATTCGAAGATGTGAATCCAAACCGAGTCTACATCATGGGTTATTCGGCCGGAGGTGATGGCGTTTACCAACTCGCTCCTCGACTTGCAGACCGCTTGGCAGCTGCGGCAATGATGGCAGGGCACCCTAATGAAACCCAACCCGACGGCCTTCGCAATCTTCCTTTTACATTACACATGGGAGCCAATGACAGTAGCTACAACCGCAACAAAAAGGCTGCGGAATGGAAAACGATGCTTGCAGAACTGCATGAGAAGGATCCCGGCGGTTATGTGAATTTTGTCAAAATCCATCCCGGTAAAGGGCACTGGATGAATCTGGAAGACCGAGTCGCCGTTCCATGGATGGCCAAGTACACAAGAATATCGACCCCAGATCTGGTCGTCTGGAAACAGGACGATGTAACGCACAATCGATTTTACTGGCTGGCAGTCCATGATGATTTCAAACAGGCCCGAGCGTTGGTCCGAGTGAAACACGACAACCAAACCTTTACTATTGAACACAGTGACGTTGCTGAGTTACGTCTTCGTGTCAACGATGACATGATCGATTTCTCCAAGAAAGTCACCGTACTTCATGACAGTAAAGTCTTGTTTAAAGGTATGTTGGCTCGGCAATCGTCCACCTTACAAAAGACGTTCGAGGAACGCCATGACCCCAGTGCTGTGTACAGTGCTGAGATCATCGTCTCTGTCCCCAAGGAATAACCACACCTTCCCCAGGCTACCTTTATGCTCACTCACAAAAACCACCTCACATTCTGCGGTATCAACTGCATTCTCTTGGGCCTATTCGCATCCTCCCTCATTGCTGACACTCGCGAAGACTGGGAGAAGATGCGGAAGATTACTCCCTTGAACTACGTGGCCACGCAGGCTGCGGGAAAGATCAAGATTGACGGAAAACTTGATGAGCGAGCCTGGAAGAACGCTAAATGGTCTGAACCACATTCTGATATCGAAGGTGACGTAAAGCCCAAGCCACGATTCGACACTCGTTTCAAACTCCTATGGGACAACCGCTACCTATATTTCGCCTGTCTGATGGAAGAACCTCATGTCTGGGGCACGCTTACCGAGCACGACAGCGTGATCTTTCATGATAATGACATCGAGATATTCATCGATCCGGATGGCGACAATCACGAGTACTATGAATTTGAGATGAACGCCTTGAATACCGGTTGGGATCTCTTCCTAGCTAAACCATACAAGGACGGCGGCCCAGCCGATAACAGCTGGGAAATCCCCGGATTAAAAACAGCCGTCCACATCAATGGCACACTGGACGACCCTTCCGACACGGACAAATTCTGGAGTGTGGAGGTGGCAATCCCCTGGAAGGTGCTTGCAGAATTCGCTCATCAAGCCTCACCTCCCAAAGAAGGAGACCACTGGCGAATGAATTTCTCTCGCGTTGAATGGAAACATGAAATTGTAGACGGCAAGTACCAGAAAGTGAAAGGAGAGCGGGAAGACAACTGGGTATGGTCTCCTCAAGGAATTATAGATATGCATCGCCCTGAACGATGGGGGTACATTTGGTTTACCAAGGCTCGGCAGTTTAAGGGCAACATGCCAACCGACCCAACATTGAAAGTACGTGACGCTTTGATGACGATTTACCATACTCAAAAGGCATTGCATCGATCAGAACAACGCCTGTATAACTCCCTGAAAGAAATGGGACTTCAGGAAGAGATCAAAGCTCTTTTCAAAAACCACCGTTTTAGCATGGCGACTCGCAACAATGAGACATGGGAAGCGACTCTGGAAGGAGACGGAGTCAAAATGAAAGTGGATTACCAATCTCGGTTAACACCAGTAAAGTAAGCTACCAAGTCTCGCTTTTATTTAATCTATTCTTCTCTATACGGCACTTACATGAAAACCTCTTTACTTCTATTGGCCTGTTTAACACTTGCTTCACTCTGTGAAATTCGGGGAGCTGATACCCCTCGCGCCGAATTAATCGGTCGACAAGTCCCCAACTTCATTCTGCCCTCGGTCACGGGTAAAGAGATCGCATTAGCTGACTACCCTGAAATTGACTTCTTAGTTTTTGTATTTTTGGGAACAGAATGTCCAATCGGTAACAGTTATATTCCACAACTCAATGAGTTAAGCCGAAAGTACCCCAAAGAGAAAGTACGGTTTGTCATCATTAATGCCAACCTCAGCGACTCGGCAGACGAGATTAAGAGACATGCTCGCGAGTATAAACTGCGGCTCCCCGTCCTTATCGACCACGATCAAATCAGTGTGGATATACTCGGAGCGACACGAACGCCGGAAGCATTCATTTTGGATCGCCGTCGGACAATTCAATATGTAGGACGTATCGACGACCGAATAGGATATCGTTTCAAGCGAGCTGAAGCGAACCGTTCAGATTTAGAAGAAGCACTCAAGGAACTACTCGACGGTAACCTGCCGAGCGTAAAAACCACCGAACCAGAAGGATGCCGGATCACTAGAAAGTCAGACCTCGCTAAGAACGGAAACGTCACCTATGCGAGTCATATTGCCAAGCTCCTGCAAACTCGATGTCAGAATTGCCATCGACCGAACACGGCCGCCCCTTTTTCGTTACTTTCCTATGAGGATGCTCGAAACTGGTCCGAGATGATTAAGGAAACGGTTTTAACTCGACGCATGCCTCCCTGGAATGCTGACCCTCGATTCGGTAAGTTCGAAAACGAGCTTCACATGAAGCCTGCTGAAATCAGCTTGCTAACTTCCTGGATTGACAATGGCATGCCACTCGGCGATGCCAGCAAAATCCCCGCCACCCCAGAATACTCTGACGGCTGGCAAATTGGCGAACCTGATCATGTATTCTCCATGCCAAATGAGTTTAAGGTCCAGGCAAACGGGACAGTGGCGTATCAATACTTTGTCACTCCAACCAATTTCAAAGAAGCTGTGTGGATTCAGGCTGCCGAGGCTCGTCCAGGCAACTGGAAGGCCGTCCATCACATCATCGTGTACCATCGCCCCAAAGGCAGCCAACAGGTCAAACGTCTCCAGAGTTTGGGAGGATTCGCTCCTGGTGAAGAACCAACAATGTTTCCGGAGGGCGTTGGGATTAAATTGCCAGCAGGATCGGAACTCGTATGGCAACTTCATTACACGCCGACTGGAAAAGAGGAAGTGGATCGGAGTGAATTTGCAGTGAAGTTTTGCAAGACGCCTCCAGAGCGGGAAGCAAACCAAAATGCGGCCTTAAATTTCTCATTCCGAATTCCGCCTAAGGCCACTCGGCACGAAGTCGTTGCCAAACGTACGATCCAACAAGATTCAGAACTTCTGGCCTTAATGCCGCACATGCACGTGCGAGGTAAAGACTTTATGTATCAAGCGAAGCTGCCGGACGGAACAACCAAGACTCTCCTGAGCGTTCCTTTCTACGACTTCAACTGGCAACATGAATATCGTTTCGTTACTCCCGTCTTTCTCCCTCGTGGCACAGTCATAGAATGCACGGCGCATTTCGATAATTCCCCTGAAAACCCTGCCAATCCGGAACCCACCAAATGGGTCACTTGGGGCGATCAAACTTGGGAAGAAATGATGATCGGATTTTTCACAGTCATTCCGGCTCGCAAGAAATAGCCACACGCGATATACCAAGTAGATTGGGGACGCATTCGAGCTCAATTCCGGCCTATAATAAATGGTATGTTGAATCGAATCCTCCCACTCACTGTGTTGTTCTTACTTTCCGGCACTCTACTTGCGCAAGAGCAATTCAGTGCTGAAGATATCGCGTTTTTCGAATCGAAAATCCGTCCCATTCTGGTTACTCATTGTCAGGACTGTCACTCGGGCGAAGATCCCGAAAGTCGATTTAGCGTTGAATTTCGCGAGGCATTTTTAACTGGAGGAGAATTCGGTCCTGCAGCGAAACCAGGCAATCCCAAAGAAAGCTTGCTAATCAGTGCAATTAAGCACGACGAGTTTCTTAAGATGCCGCCAAAAGCGAAGTTGTCGACAACGGACGTCATCAATTTCACACGTTGGGTTGAGCTGGGTTTACCCTGGCCCAACGAGTCCATGGAGATCGTCGCCAACATTGGGCAAAGTGCTGATAGCGTAATCGCGGAATTTACTGAAGAACAAAAACAGTACTGGGCTTTTCAACTTCCCGTCCGTCCTGCCTTCCCAAGGATTGCAAATCGCCCCTGGATCCAATCGCCAATTGACTTCTTCACACTCGCCAAACTTGAAGAAGCAGGACTAACACCGGCCCCTCAAGCCGACAAACGAACGCTCATTCGCCGTGCGACCTTCGATCTACTCGGCCTGCCACCAACTCCTCAAGAGATTGAGAACTTTCTTGAAGACGACCGACCCGATGCGTACCCTCAACTGATCGATCGGCTACTAAGCTCACCTCGATATGGAGAACGCTGGGGACGCCATTGGCTGGACGTCGCTCGATATGCCGATTCTAACGGCCTCGACGAAAACTTATCTTACGAGTTCGCCTACCAATATCGAGATTATGTCATTCGCTCTATGAATTTAGATAAATCGTATGGTCAGTTTGTCCAAGAACAGATCGCAGGCGACTTAATGCCTCCATCCGATGACCCGCTCGCAGGTACTGACCAACTCCGAGCCACAGGCTTTCTCGCAATTGGCCCTAAGATGCTTGCTGAAGATGATCCAGTCAAAATGCAGATGGACATCATCGACGAACAGGTAAACACTCTGGGGCAAACGTTCATGGGACTCACCCTAGGTTGTGCCCGCTGTCACGACCATAAGTTCGACCCCATCCCAACGGCTGATTACTACGCGTTGGCAGGAATCTTTAAGAGCACCAAGTCGATGGAGAACTACAACGTCGTAGCCGACTGGTTTGAAAGACCATTGGTATCCGAACAAACACAGGCAGAGATCGATCGTATCAACGCGGAAATCCAGACGACGAAAGCCAAACAAACGGCTCTCAACAGTAAGGTCGTCGAAATTGTGGAGAAGGAACTACTTCACAAAGCTGATCAATATCTTCTGGCAAGCAGTCACATAGGTGACCTGGACTCTCACCTTGCAAAGCATGGATTGACAGCTCAAACAAAACAAGACTCTCCATTTATTGTTGCTGACGGATACTTGCTTGTCGAAGCCGAGGCTGCCCATCGCACCAATCTGACGATCGTACCAAACGGATATGGGGAAGGCATTGGTATTCTGGCAAGTGGCGGGTCTGGTGGATTTGCCGAATACGAAATCGAAGTGCCGTTACCAGGCTCGTACACGATGGAAGTTCGCTACGCCGCACAAGACTCCCGTTCCGTCGGAATTAAGCTTGATGGCAAAGCCATGGCAGACGGAGTATTAGGTCGAGTGACGGGCAGCTGGTATCCAGATACACAAACTTGGGTAGCCGAAATCGAGCTGGAACTCACAGCTGGAAAACACACACTAGCCATCGATTCACCGAAAGTTTATCCGCACATCGATAAGTTTGCTTTGATTCTCAATCGAGAGCAACAGACACAAAATGAATCAATGCCTCCAAGCTTATCTGCTTTCGCGTTAGAGTTCGACATTAACAAGAGCTTCCTCAGTGGTTGGCTATGGTATCTCAAAACACTTGATGAAACAAAACTACAGTCCCACCCATTCCTTGCCGCCTGGCTTAGACTGTCTGCCATTGCTGGCGACAATTTCCCAGAAGCCTCGGCGCCTATCTTAACCGAACTGCAGTCAGATGGCGGACTGGGAGCACAGACTCCTACGGTTATAAAGGATATATTCCGGCAGGCCCCGCCAAAGTCACTTGAAGAAGTAGCCGTTTTATATCGCCGCCTCATTGTCGACACTAACCATGCTTTCAAGCATTTGGATGACTCGGCAAAAGCGGTGTACAAGGATGTCTATGATGAGATTTCCAAAGCAGAATTCCCAGCGGTTACTCCTAAAACGATACCGGCATCAGCCTATCCTGAAGATCTGCAAATGCAGCGGGTTTCACTTACTCAACAAATAGCCGAACTGGAGGAAGCACGTCCTGAATTTGAAATGGCTATGGGAGTGACCGAAGGGGCGGGTGAGGATCTCGAAATCCACCTTCGTGGGAGCCATATTACGCTGGGTAAGAAAGTCCCACGCCGCATGCTTCAGATCATCGAAGGCCCGGTGCCTCAGCATAAGATCACTGAGCAAAGTGGACGATTGGAATTAGCCCAATGGTTGGCTTCTCCTGAAAACCCTCTGGTCAACCGAGTCATGGCAAATCGGGTTTGGAGATGGCACTTCGGGCGAGGTATTGTCTCGAGCGTCGACAACTTTGGCACATTAGGTGAGCTCCCCACCCATCCTGCATTACTGGATTACCTGGCTGTGGAGCTTGGTGAGAGCAATGGTTCCCTGAAGGCTCTACATCGTCAAATCATGCTTTCGGCGACGTATCAGATGAGTACGGCTTATAGCGAGCAAGGTATGGCAACGGATCCGGAAAACAAACTGCTCTGGCGATTCAATCGACGAAGGCTTACCGGCGAGGAGGTACGCGACAGTGTGCTCACTTTAGGCCCGGGACTCGACAATCGCATGGGAGGTACTTTATTGCGTGTCAAAAATCGTGCCTACGTAACAACGTCTGGATCCAATCTAACCAACGAATTCCAAAATCAACGCCGTAGCATTTACCTACCGGTCATCCGCAGTTCTGTCTACGAAGTTTTACAGGCTCTCGACTTCCCAGACCCGGCAGTTTCCAACGGCGACCGAGCCACTACCACGGTCGCCCCTCAGGCGTTATTGATGATGAATAGTTCTTTGGTCGATGAGGCGACCGCCGCCTTGAGCCAACGACTACTGCCTCTCAATTCAAGCAAACGCCTGGAAACAGCTTACAATCTCATTATGGGCCGCAGCCCAAACCCGGAAGAAATAAGTGGCGCACAAGCTTACATTCAACAGGTTAGTGAAGCGAGCGTTTCAACCGGCATTTCTGCCGAAGAAGCAAGCCTCTTTGCCTGGCAAAGTCTATGCCGAGTTTTACTCTCGTCGAATGAATTCATTTACATCGAATAGTATTTTTGATCAAAGGTGTGCCTGATGGTAACACGAAGACAATTACTCAAAAACACCGCTGTTGGATTTGGTTCAGTAGCTCTGGCCGGCTTGATGGGGCAGGGGACTGCTAATGCCGAAGAGCCAAACCTACTGCAACGTCAACCACACTTTCCAGCTAAGGCGAAGCGGATCATTTTCCTATTCATGCATGGTGGCCCAAGTCAAATTGACACATTTGACTACAAGCCCCAGCTAGCCAAAGACGATAACAAGCCTGTACCGTTTGACAAGCCCCGCGTGGTTTCTGCACCGACTGGGAATCTACTGAAGTCTCCCTTTAAGTTCAAACAGCATGGGGAGTCGGGCATGTGGGTCAGTGAGATCTTCCCTCACATTGCCAAACATGTCGATGAATTGACTTTCGTAAAGTCAGTTCATGGCTCAAATTCCCGGCACGGAGCTGCTCTGCTTGAACTTCACACAGGTAGCGATACGTTTATTCGTCCGAGTATGGGTAGCTGGCTCGGATATGGACTCGGAAATGAAAACCAGAATCTTCCTTGCTACGTTACCATTTGTCCTTCTCTGACCCATGGAGGAGGGAATAACTGGAGTAGCGCCTTTCTTCCCGCACTCTACGCAGGTACACCGATTGGCAATGCTGGTACGGCAAGCGAAAACGCGAAGATTCCATTCATTAAAGGGACGACCCCTACTGCCATCCAGGAACTCGAACAACGGATGCTTCGGGACATCAACCTAAAACACCTAACGACAACGGGCCCAGATTCAGAGTTGGAATCCCGCATTAAGTCGTTTGAGCTGGCCTTTCGATTGCAGACGGAGGCGCCTGAATTACAGGATATCTCTGATGAAACTGCTGACACTCTGAATATGTACGGCATTAACAATGGTCCGACCAAGGATTTTGGACTGCAGTGCCTGATGGCGCGTCGCTTCGCTGAAGCTGGCGTTCGTTTTATTCAACTCTCTCACAGTTACAAATGGGATCAACATGGCAATCTTGCTGGCGGCCACCGCAGTAATGCTATGGAAGTCGATCAACCCATTGCTGCATTACTTACCGATTTAAGGCAACGCGGATTATTGGAAGATACTATTCTTTGGTGGGGTGGCGAATTCGGGCGCACACCGGTTTCGCAAGGTGGCCGAGATGGACGGGACCACAACCCTCACGCATGTACCATGTTCTTTGCCGGCGGAGGCATGAAGCCAGGAATCCAACATGGCTTGACAGACGAATATGGCTATTATGCTGTCGAAGACAAAGTGCATTTTCACGATCTGCATGCGACTCTACTGCACCAGATGGGATTAGATCATACCAAGCTCACATATCGCTACGCCGGACGCGACTTCCGCCTCACCGACGTACACGGCGAAGTCATCCATGACATATTAAGTTAACCCACCGTCACTTCTACTCACCTGATTGGGATAAGGTTCGGCATGCCATATCGACTCGTTACATTTTTACTCTGTTTTGCTATCTCATCCTCCCTTCTGGCAAAGCCCTTTCTATTAGTTTCCCTACCAGATGAAAAACATTTGGCGGTTTACGATATTAATAGCAGGACGGGTGAATTAACTCATCTACGCAACCATAAGACAGAGGCGGACCCTGGTCCCATGTCCGTGTCTCAGGATGGCAGTACGCTGTTTCTATCTTTGAGAACCGTGGGGCGATTAGTCTCCTACGGCATTCAATCCGGCACGAGCGAACTAGAGCACATCAGCACGATTGAGGTAGACCAAGACCCTGCCTACCATTGGCAGGACCATTCCGGTCAGTGGCTGATCACCGCTTACTATCACACGGGCCGAGTTTCCGTGCATCATGTGGATTCGACTGGACACCTAAGTGAGAAGTCAAGTTTCTTTGGGGAGACCGCCTTAAATGCACACGGAGTCGCAGCCACCAACGACAATCGCTTTGTGTATATCCCCCACACTGGCCCAAATAAAATTTTTCAGTTTGAGTTTGATGCTCAGAACGGCCATCTCACCTTGCTCGAAAATGGGGTCCTGACATCGAAAGAATTCACCGGCCCCAGACACCTGGCGTCACATCCTACCAAGCCTTGGCTCTACGGGGACTATGAACAGGGTAACAAGGCCGTGTTTTACAAAATTCGCCCTGATGGATTACTGCAGACGATACAAACGATTTCCAGCGTACCGGATGACTGGCCGGATCGCCAAGGCGCAACCGCTCGAATGACGCTTTCCAAAGATGGGGATTTCATGTATGTTGCAAACCGGGGCCACAATAGTCTGGCATGTTTCAAGGTTCACCCAAAGACTGGTGAATTATCTCGAGTGGGAATTTATCCTACCGAACCAAATCCACGAAGCTTTGTAATTAGCCCTAATGGGAAGTGGCTTTATGCCGGCGGACAGGATTCAGGAAAACTCGCGATCTTTGCCCGCAATAGGCGAACAGGAGTTCTAGTACGCACTGGCACGGTTGAAACGGGTAAACGTCCCTGGTGGCTGCAGGTGATCAACTAAAACAGTGGTTGTCGTTCGCTCGGTAAGTCACTGTTGTTTGCACTATCCGGGATTCTGGTGCGAGGCTATAGTCAGAGGGTCTTATGTCCCCCCCTCTTTTGCGCAGGCTGGCAGGCTCCCACCGTATGGATTTCAGTGAAATCAATCTTATCAACCAACTCCAAGAGGCGTTGGGCGAAGTCGATTACCAGACGCCCACTCCTATTCAGGCTGCGGCCATACCACCAGCTCTGGAAGGGCAGGACATTCTCGGATGTGCACAAACAGGAACTGGTAAGACCGCTGCGTTTACGCTTCCCATTCTCGATGCACTGGGACAGGTCAACCGTAAAGCAAAAGCATACTTTCCAAAAGCACTTATCCTTGCTCCGACCCGGGAACTAGTAATTCAAATTGGAAAAAGCCTTGAAACTTACGGGAAGCATTTATTCCTACGACATACTTTGATTTATGGTGGCGTGTCTGAGGTACGGCAAATCAAAGCCCTAAAACGGGGGACTCATATAGTCGTCGCGACTCCGGGACGTCTTATTGACTTAATGCAAAAGAAAGCCATACGACTCTCGCAACTTGAACACTTTGTGCTGGACGAGGCCGACCGCATGATGGACATGGGATTCCTTCCCGACCTCGAACGCATAATGAATGAGTTGCCGGACGAACGCCAGTCACTCTTTTTTTCTGCGACGATTGATCAGAAAGTGGCTAAACTGGCGCGGGGGTTACTCAACGATCCATTCCGAGTGGACATTGCTCCGGAATACCCTGCTGTAGACACCGTGGAACAGCATCTTTGTTATGTGGAAACCAATAAAAAGAGGCCACTGCTATTACGGTTGTTGCACGAATTGACGCCAGGACAAACCATTGTTTTCGTAAACAAGAAGCATACTGCGGATAAGATCACTCAATGGTTGAACAAAAAAGGATTTAAGACCGACACAATTCACGGTAATAAACGCCAGACCCAGCGAGAGCGAATTCTCAATAAATTCCGCAAGGAGAGAGTCCAAATCCTTGTGGCGACCGACGTGGCATCACGGGGACTCGATATCGACGGAATTACCCATGTCTTCAATTATGACCTTCCTTTTGAAAACGAGGATTACATCCACCGGATCGGACGTACCGGTCGAGCCGGAGCGGAGGGGGTTGCAGTTTCTTTTTGTGCGACTCATGAAAAGGGAGCCCTGAAGGAAATTGAAGCGTTGATCGGATTCCCAATTGCAGTCATGAACAATCCGGGAGATTCTGCAACAAAGACAGCCAGGAAAGAGGACAACACCCCCGAGGAAAGCGTTGAATCTGACAATTCGGAGTCGGAAGTTGTAAGCAGTGACGTGCAAATCGCCGATGAAGCCAATAACGACACTGAAGTTTCCTTGGACGAGGAAGTAATACCTGAAGAACAACCGTCGACCATTGATGACATTGTTGAACCTGAGCCCACTGATGAGCTCGCGGAATTATTGGAGATCCCCATGACAGAAGGGCAGCAGAACAAGCCCGAGCCACCGCAAAAGCGGTCGCTTCGCAAGTCGGAGAATCCCCCGCGATCCGAGGACTCCGGGCCAGGCAAGATGAAGGTTCGTCCCACACCTAAACGTGCTCGTATATCAGAGGGAGTCATTGTCAAACTTTCTTCAAAAGGATTTGGATTCATCAAATCCAAGTCGGGTAAAGAGCTCTACTTTCACATGACCAGTGTCTTTGGACGTTGGCGGTTTGATTCACTTGGTGAAGGACAACGAGTGTCTTATAAACGAGTGAAGACGGACAAGGGCCATGTTGCCGAAGGGGTGAAGGGACTTGAGGAACCGCCTGAGCAACCTCCACGCCGTCGATTTAATGATCGTCGAGGAGATTCCCGAGGTGGAGATCGTCGCGGTCGATTCCGGCGGGAAGATGGTGAACGCCGATCCAGCGGTGGTGGTCGAAGTCGTGATGGAGATCGTCGCGGTGGATCCCGTCGGGAGGATGGCGAACGTCGAGGCGGTGGACGCGGCGGAGAACGCCGGTCCGGTGGTCGTGGACGCGCCAGTGATCGTCGAGCTAGCGGGCGGAGCCAAGGCGGTAGCCGAGGTAGCAGCGGACGAGGCCGGGGTAGCCGAAGCTAAGCCAAGCTCTCTAATAGTCTAACTGCTGCCGTCACTGTTGCCTGATTTACACTCGATATCTCTGTCCTCCACGGAGGAATTCCATCGGCGCCATTTCTCCGGACTTGTGCCTCGAGGCGAGGTATCCCAGCAATTGAGTAGTCGTCCAGTGTTCGTCAAATGAATGGCAAGCCTCGCAAGGCAAGCACCTGAATACGACCAGTAAAGGCTTACCGATCTTTTGGGCTTCAGCCTGAGCCTTTTCAAAGTCGTCGTAGACCCAATAGCTATCGATGTCGAAGTGTTTCTTATCATTAAGAACTGCATCCCGACGTTTTTTCTGGACGTCCCGGGCCTGTACTATTACCGCAGACGTTACGAGCAACAAGAGACTGAGTATTAACTCCTTCACTTGATGCACTCCTAAACAAATCTAAAGCTATACAGGTCGGCGTCACTAAGTGTGAAACGCAGGCGGATTGGTTTGCCGGACAGTTTCTTTAACCCTGTTCGCTCCTCCCAGGTCACTTTACGATCCAACGCATCACCGAATGTTTCATCTGCCTGTTCAATTCCGAACGTATCAATCACTTCTCCAGTCGGTGTCAAACACTCTACCTTCACATACCCGATCGCAGACGTACTGAGATTCAGCTCCAATTCACTGCCAGAAAAGGTGATAGGACGGGTCGTCAAACGCCCCCCTTTGAGTGTCGAGTGGACCGACACAAATCCATCCTGCCTTAAAGTATGCCTTGTGAGCGTTTTCCCTGAGCCATGCCAGCCTCCAGCTTCCGCATAGAAACTCAGTTCATCCTCAGCATCCTCAAACCGACTGCTGGTTAACGCCATATTCCACGCAACGTTGTTATGACCGTAGTACCAGGAATCCTTACGTTCCACCCCAGGCCGCAAGAACGCTTCATCCCAGCGTGTAAATGCCACTCCATCACGGCTTGTCATAAATTGCGTTTCGGTCAAGGAGGTGCCGTAACGCAGATGCGCCTGTGAACGAAGTTCCCGGTTTTCCAAATCCGGCAATGCCTTCATCGACGGACTCCAACCTCGCTCAACATACCGCATTGGAAAGCCCATCAAAATATGTGGCGCTCGTGAATAAGACACGACGTTATTCGTATACATTTGCTGTGGGGGCGAGTCGCCATACGTCAAATTTTCAAAGCCACTCCAGTTCACCAAGTCATCTGATGTGGCTGTGCGAATGGCACGTATCCCGGCAGGTTTCCAAACCTTGGCTGTGGTTGTGCCTGCGGTAAATACTCGGAAGTACGTTCGATATTTACCAAGTGCCTTATCCCAAAATGCAATATTGGCAGAATCAAATGCCCCTTCAGTTATGACAGCTTGCTCACCAACTTGTTCCCACTTTATCCCATCAGCTGACTTAAACAGCCGCATACCACCGTTATGAGCCAAACCACCAATGGCTTTCAGACGCTCCTCTTCAGGGCAATCAGGACGTTCGTCTACGAATGGACTGAAGTTATGACTCCCCGCGCCCATCCAAACGATATTATTCTTCTTACTCCCATCAAACTCAAATAAACCCAATTCTGGCTTATCCCAATGAATCCCATCTTTGCTTTCGGCATAACAAGTGCACTCTCCATGTGTGAAACCTAAACGCCCACCCTCCAATGTGAAGTCATGCCCCCGATAATACATCCGGTATGTGTCTTCATCTTTAAATACTGTGTGATAGCTACTCGCATTCCCTTCCCACGGTTTGTCCTGGCGGATTACTAGTTCCTGAGCTTGAGGAGCGTGCAAGCGATAGCTAAGGTCGCCTTCGAGCGTATCCACAAGGTATTCGTCAACAAATAATTCCCGACGCTTGCCCATGTCATAGACTGCATCCGCAGCAATCGACAACTCCAAGGCTGCAGTAGAACTCGACGCCACGGCACCTGTTGCAAACGCACTAGCGCTCGCGCCTAAAAACTCTCGTCTCTTCATTTTGATTCTCCTTCATACACTGCTTCGCGAAGCGGAACTTTGATATGGGATGGGAATGGCCTTGTATAATACACCGTGTTGATCGCCCTTTGAGCATCGCTGGGAAATTCGATGGTTGCTTGCCGACCGTTTTGAGGATTAGGTTCATAGAGGGGAGCACCTGTACTGGCAATCGTCACTCTCAACTTATGACCCTCGTTAAAAATCTGACTCAGGTATCCCACATGAAACTCCAATTCTGCAACTTTGCCAGGCTCTAGTAAAACCTGTTTTTCAAAACCTTGTCGGTAGCGAGCTCTCTGAATGTAATCCACGATCAGGATCGAGCGGCCATCCGGATAGACATCACTGACTCTAACAATGAAGTCCGTATCCTGCGCCGTACTAGTTACAAACAACTTGGCACTAATCTCACCGGTTAGCTCCATCGGCTGAGTGAACTCTGGCGTATCGAAAACCAACACATTTTTCTGTGCTTCAAAGGCTCGGGCATCTCTGGCCCCCGGAAAGCTTCGTCCGGGAATTTCAGCCGGTGCGAACGGGTCCGAAACATATTCAGCCATCCCTTGGCTCTTTGCATTGGGCGGTGACCAATGCAAACTTCCAGACTCGTGGAGATACAGAGCTTTCCGTTGCGTCTGATTCGTCTTAGGCCAGTCTTTCACTTCTCGCCATTGATTCCCAGGAGCCCCCGGCTCGCCAACCGCTCCCATCACGTAATATTCAACAGTAGGCCATTGATCGACACCGTTGGATTTCCCCTTAAGGTAGTAATCAAACCAACTCACCATATGCCTAGCGAGATCAACCGCAGCATTTTCCGGGTAAACGAGTTCGCCGACTGATGCCCCCTTATTAAAACGACCATGCAGCCAAGGCCCGATGAGCAACTTCTGCTGCCCTCGTGATTGTGGTCCTCCGTGATGTTGCCGTCCAATATAACTGGCAATGGAGCCCTGATTCATAAAGTCATACCAACTACCGATAGTCATACAGGGGACATTCATTTTTCTAAAATGTCGCGACGTATCTTCGGCTTTCCAGTATCGGTCAAAGGTAGGATGCTCAAACCATTCCCGCATCAATGCCTGATTATGCTCGGGCTCCCGGCATACTGCATCCATGCCTTTAAATCGCTCCGGGCGTGTTGTACCACCAATACGATAGCCTTCCTGATATAAACTCAATCCGGTATCAATCATATATTGAGCGACCAGACTGGGTGGACGACTTACAGCAGCGAAATTCTGTGCGTATCCCGCCTGACTACTACCAAAGGTCCCCACCTTACCTGTCGACCAGTCTTGTCGCCCCAACCACTCAATCGCGTCATAGCCATCTTTATGTTTGCCGAGACTTAGGCTCCGGTAACCAATCCACGTCCCCTCGGACTGTTGGCTTCCGCGAAAGTTTCCACACACGACGACATAGCCGTATTGAGCTATCTCAGCAAAAGCTTCCTGATGTCCACGGCTGGATGCATCGGCATAGCGTTGTTCATACAGCACGGGCCAGGGACCTTTTCCGGAGGGAAAAAATGCATGGGCACTAAGGTGAATGCCATCCCGCATAGGAATCTTGAGATGTTCATACCGCACACCACCAGCCAACGGCTCCTGAGAATTTACGAGCGTGGTAAAAAGCAATACAAATGTGATAATAGCAAATTTCATACCCAACATTCTAGCCGTTTTGAAACACGGACACCAAAACAATCTAAATGCCGAAATAATAATCCCTGCGACGCCCTACAGAACACAATCTTCGACAGGCATGATAAATCCGTTACGAATTTTAGGTTTCCTAATTTCCTAACTGAAGATACTATTTAGTGTCAGGCGATAATCTCATATTCAATATCTGGAAGCCAACTCATGAAACCATCCGTTTTCTCACTCGCGTTTTTCCTAAGCTCATTGGTCCTTCCAGCTGCGATGGCACAAACCAGCTTTGAACAGGCGCAAAAACTATCACAACAATCGGGAAAGCCAATGTTCATCATGCTCGGTCGTGATGGCTGACCAAGTTGCAAAGTTTTAGAGCGACGTTTTGTAACCGAACCCGCTCTTAGACCATTCGTGGTACAGTTCGTGCCACTTAAACTCAATGTAGACTCTGAGGACGCGAACAAGGTTCGACGTAAATTTCCTATTCAGGGTAACAGCCTTCCATTTGTCTACGTGATTCGTGCAGACAACAAGCAAATCTATGGCGCAAGCGGAGGTCTCCCCGGAGACCAATTACCAGCCGTGATGCGGGAAGCATTACGCCAAGCAGGTCGAATTCTATCGCCGGCACAAGAGAATAGCCTAAGTGCCGCTACAGCTCTTGCAAAAACTGCTTTCGAAGCCGGCGATCTATATCGCACTTTCATAAGCTTACAGCCTTCGATTAAGGCGGGGCTTCTCGGCCCCAACGCCGGCTTTTCAGAAGCCAGCATTCAGGCTAGTGAACTACTAACGAATTTAAGCCAAAAGGGTCTAAAAGACCTAGAATCGGTTCAATCGCAGTTGGATTCTGAAGAGACTCAATTGGAATGTCTTTTCATGCTACTTCTGGGCCAGAGAATTTATCATTATGACGCGGCACTACAGAACAAATATCGAAACGCTCTCAAAGAAGTCGAGAAAGAAGCCGAATTCACTTCAGCAATCAAACAAGCACGTGACATCGAAAGGGCATTCCTAATCCAATATTCCCGCGGAGGAAAAGGAAAAGCGGTACATGCGCTTACGAGGCTAGCACTTCTCAGTCAGACTAATGCAAAAAGAGAATTGATTTTGCAGGAGCTATATCGCCTTGAGGGCAGTGAATTCGAACTGCCTGATTTCAACCCTTGGGCTACTCGAAAATGGAAAGACGATTCTGGCAGTTTCTCGATTAACGCAAAGGTTGTTTCGATTTCAAAATCCCATGTAATTCTTGAAACCGAAGCTAGTGAACAAATCACTGTCCCAATCATTCGCTTAGGCAAAGAGGAGCAAGCATTACTGAAACTTATTCAGCCATAGGCTTGACTAGTTCACTCTTAAATCCCAGTCAGTGCCTGTGAACTATTGCCGAAAGACTCACGTCCCAATCCCATGCGTTCCAAAATGGTCAGATAAAGGGAACTCATTTTGTCATTATCTGCTTTGTCAAAATCGAGAGTACGACCTGTATCGAAATTGCCTCCCATCGAACCGGCCATGAGCAACGGCACTTTAGCACCATTATGGAACGTCCATTGTTCATTGGCAGCCATCAGGCAGCAATTATCGAGGACGGTTCCGTCACCTTCCTGCATGCCATGGAGTTTTTTCACCAGATAAGCATATTGCTCAACCCAAAAGCGAGTAATCTTTGCGAACTCTTCATTGTGACAACTATGGGAATAGTTGTGATGGTCGACATTCAAACCAAGGAACGGGTAGATCTGTCCGGATAGATTGTTCGTCATCACCAGCGTGCTGACGCGTGTGCGATCCGTCTGGAACGCGAGAGCGATAATATCGCACATCAGCTTTGCATGTTCATCCAGCTGATTCGGAATACCATCCTTCGGCCGTTCGGCATTCGGACTAGCGGCGTTATCAGCAGTTTCTTCGACATTACGCTTTTGCATTTTCGCAAGGCGTTGTTCAACCTCTCTAACACTCGCCGTGTATTCGTCAATCTTGGCGCGATCAGCAAAGGAAACTTTCCGAGCCACATCACCCAATTGTTCGCGGACATGATCCAACACACTTAAATGTGTTTTACTGCCTTTACTGTCGAACAATGAATCAAATGCAAGTGCGGGATACAGTTCGCTGGGTACGGGCGAAACAGGGCTGCTCCAAGACAAGTGACTGGCATACATCATCGAATACCCGGATTCATGAAATCCACTCACCGGTCGCTCACATGCCAGAACTAAACTAGGCAATACTGTCTCATCCTGCCAAGCATTTGCCAGAACCTGGTCCAGACTAACTTCCCCTTCAATATCCCGTCCACCCTGAGGGGCATGACCTGTCAGCATTCCTGCCGCACCTTTTGCATGACCGCCGACAACGTTACTAGGGTGCTTCAAGCCATGAATAAAGTTCACCTGTTCTTTAATGTCTTCCAGACTATTAAAGACCGGCCCAAGCTCTAGATTTTCTCCACTTCCCTTTGTCCACCATTCAGCGGGATGAATACCATCCCCCCAAAACATGAAACCAAATCGCTTGGGTGGAACTTTAGATTCTTCGACACCAAGTAATCTGCCGGATTCAAGCCAGGGCAGGGCGACACTAGCACCTAAGCCAGTTAAAACCATACGTCGTGATATCTTGGACTGAACCATCTTCTTTTCTTCCTCCGGAAGTTTCAGACCCTGTCATTAAGATTCCTGACTGGACCCGCGTCGTTTAAGTTGAGTTGGACTCAACCAACTTAATTATAGTCTCTCTGTTCTATCTATCGACCGATTTACGTACTCTCGACCGTTTTACTTACTGTTGCCGGCTTTACTTAGTCGCTGTGACAAAGTCTTGAGCTCGTTGATTCCTAAACTGGGGACTGGTAACTACTTTGTTGACCAGCACCGAAAATCTGTAATCGTTCTCTTCCAGCGTCTGCTGCATTTCATCCAAAAGCGGTTGATCGGACAATTCCACACTTCGCCCCAAGGCGTACCCCAAAAACTTGCGGCAGAATGTCATGACAAACTCATCTTTTCGGTGTTCCTGAATATACCTAATAAGTCCTTCCACGCCTTTAGCAGTTTCTCCATCAGGCAAGGTAACTGCATCGTCGATCGGCCTACCTGCCGCATCTTTGGTACGAAATCGACCAATCGGATCGAAGCTTTCCTGAGCCAATCCTAAATAATCAAAATGCTTGTGGCAGATGGCACAGGATGCGTCTGAAACATGAGCGTTTAACAATTCTCGCAATGAATACTCGCCTTCATGGACGTTCTCCGGCAATTCTGGAACATCTGCTGGCGGTGGGGGAAAATGCTGTCCGAGCAAATGATGCACGGTCCAGAAGCCACGCTTGACTGGACTGGTTCTCTCACCGCCGGAATTCTTAGCTAACACGACAGCCATCCCAAACAATCCTCCGCGTCCCTGAGAACGCAATCCAGAGACTTCAAACCAGATTGCATCTAACTCGTCACCAGATAACTGTGCCTGACCTGTCACTTGAATGTGTTTTTTGAGTTCCTCACGAGCTCGGGCCCACTGCGACTGAACCTCACCACCATAGTGTTTTGCTAATACGGCATTTACAAAGGTCGTGTCACTGGAAATCAGGGTCGTGATCGGCAAGTCATTACGTATGAGATATTCCCCAAGCTCGATTGGTTCCTGCCACATTGCCTGACGTAATTCATCCGTATACCCTGGAAACGCTTCGGCATTAATTGGATCCTTTTCCAAGTAATCTCTGTATCGCAACCACTGGCCAAAAAACTCTCTAGCCAATGCTCCAATCCGGTCATCCTGCAACATTCTGTTTGCTTGCAGCTGAAGATTATCACCGTGGGCTAACTGTTGTGCTTGAGCCGATTCCAACAGCTTGGGATCTGGCACAGAGGCCCAAAGAAAGTAGCTAAGTCGACTTGCAAGATCTCTGTCACTTAACGGAACAATCCCTTTGCCTTTGGGAGTTTCGTTATATCGATAGATAAACTCTGGTGACATCAAAATCGCTGTCACCAATCCTCTTAAACTCTGCTCGACTGTCTGACCTTCTTCCCGTAACAGTTGATACAGCGACTGTAGACTAGCCGTCTCTTCGTCATTCAGAGGGCGTTTGTATGCTCGGGCGGCAAACGCCAGAATGTCGCTCAATCCCTTCGGCTCCGCGGCGGCCAGTACTTCCTGCTGTCGCTTCAGGCCGGCGCGAATATCCTCAAAGAATCCATGAACCATATCAAATTTCTCACTCGGCGTTGCCGGCTCAACAACTCGTCGTCTTTCTTCCTCGGTCCCGGGCTTGGCTGGTGTACCCATCTTTTCGAGATATTGCAATTCAAATCGTTCCAACATCTCTGCCGTGACCAACGCCGGATCTTCAGCTCGCAAATAATCCCAATCACGGCCATGAAGTACATGGCGCTCTGAACGCTCAAACCAGACAAATCCGCGTAGCAGTGTCTCGGTACGGTTAGTAACAAAATCCAATTCTTCCCACAGCTTGTTTAGTTGTCGGATTTCGGCGTCGGTCAGGACTTTGTCCATAAGCGGTTTGTCGTCCCGAAAGAATCCTTCCACCAGGTGAAAACCTGCAGCCAATCCTCGCTTCGCATCCACATAGAAGAATCGATTAGGAAACGTATTACAGAATGGGGCAACCGATTCCGACAAACGGCTAGCGGCTTCGCTGTCCGCATAGATGAGATGTGTCGTCTGATTATCAAATTTGGCCTGCGGAGACTGGCCGTTGCCATGCTTTATAAATACGCTGCCGTCACGGCTATTCTTGCTATCAAGCTGAGATTGCAGCAGCAGGTGTTTCCCCTGCAACTCTTTTTGCATTTCCGTGGTAAAGGGGATCTCCAAGCGAAACGGGGTTTTGACGATCAGCCATTCCGATTCGATATTCTCTTCGGAAGCGTTGGCCGGATGCTTCCCAAACTTCAGCTTGGCTGCCAGTTGAGGGTGGTATTTTTCCAGTATCGTTTTCAACGACACCACTTTATGATTCTCTGTTTCATCCTGTTCGTTGCGAGGCAAAATCTGAGCCAAGCTGAACAAAGGCCTTTTGATGACCACATATCCATCCTGACTGGAATAGCCTCGATCGAATTCGACATACATGGAATATGGCTCTTGATCATCCTTATAGACCGGGATTCGCCCCACATTGATCAACACATCACTTTCCAATTGTTCCAAGGCAAATTGGTCACGCACAGCTGCCGTCTTCGCACGAAAGTCCAGCCAGTGAATCGGCCAGTTACCAGCATTGGATTTGATGAGTCCCTTTAAGGGCGGAGTTAACGTCTTGCGACCAAATTCAATAAAGCTCATCAGCTCATTGAATTCCGGAGGACGTCCTTCAGGGGTAACCGGCACAGGAAGGGCGTCCCAGTACGCTCCTAACTGTTTCATAAACCCTTGTCCTGCAGAGGCCGTGGATAACGTCTGTCCAACTAACCCTAAGTACTTAGGACTAAGTCCTTTCAACTTGGAATAGCTCTCTAGTGAAATATCCTTGTCTTGTTCCAGATAGCGAAATCTCCAGGCAGCCTCTACATATTCACTCACATCAACCGTTCGTTGATTGTAAAAATCAATGATCGCCAGCTCCGTCAGTTTTCGGCGCTCGTTATACGAGACAGCTGGCGTGGGAGCGAATGTTGCACCATCCGTTTTTAATAGCATATGGTCAGCCACCTGCTGGGCAGCTGACAGGTATTTTTTGAGCAAATTAGGAGACATGCTGAGGGCTTCCCCAGTATTATCAAAACCCTCGCCTCCTGCCGGATCGGCCGGAAAATCTCTGGTTGGTCGTATGTCAACTCCGGTCAGATCACGGATTGAGTGGTCATACTCTGTATTACTGAGTCGTCGTGGAGGCACAAATCCAGGATCCCCGGAATGTTTGCGAGCTTCTTCGATCAGCAGCCCGTTAACTGCTGCCACGACAGCATTGCTTTCCTCGATTTCCGGTTGAGGAGAACCTTTGGGTGGCATTTCACCACTCTGGATAAACGTTGTGATATTGTTCCACCGGCGAAAGCTGGTAATGACACTCCGGTCCGTCTTGAATTTTGTTAAATCCAAACCACCTTTAGGGTCTTTGGCTCCATGGCAAGCAATGCAGAATTTCTTAACATAAGGTTCGATATGGTCAGAAAATTGATCCGCATGAAGCTGCTGGAGCAGGGGGGTACCGATGAAAGCAGTCAGCAAGGCTAGAAACGCCACAGTTTTTTTGAGTTGAGAAGTCATCTTGGTAGGCGGGCAAATAGGCGAGGCATTTGAATTCCATTTCATTATAGCGAATTCAGCCAAACAAATTTCTCTCCACATTGCGTAAAGAGTGAATCAAATCCACGCACCAAGAGATGGCTTCATCAACTAGAATAAGACGCATGAAACCACTTCTCCCTATTACATTCGCATTACTACTGAGCCTTGCCGGTGTTGCGTCTGCCCAAACCGCTGATGCACTTTTATTGAAGCATTGTTCCGCCTGTCATAATCCGGAAGAATCTCAGGGGCAGGTAGATCTCGTTACACTCCTAAAGCAAACTCCTCTAGTACGTAACACTTCCACTTGGCGAATTGTGATGGATCGAATCGATGGAGGCGAAATGCCTCCGGACGATGAGCCACAGCCTTCAAACGAAGAACGCCAGGAATTGCTCAACCTGCTAACACGAGCAATTGACCAATTTGATTACTCGCAAATCGACAATCCCGGTTACGAGCCCGCAAGACGTTTGTCCAACATCGAATACGACAATACCGTATCAGACCTATTTGGATTAACACTCCGTCCAAGTTCTAAGTTCCCTACCGATTTAAGTGGCAAAAGTGGCTTTGACAATTCAGCCAACACTCTTTTTCTACAACCGCAATTATTTGAACGGTTTGTCCATGCTGCGGATGAGATCAGTAACGAAGTATTAAGCGAATCCAATAGCCATCTCCACAACAAATTGCATATCAACATACGAGATGGCGCGCGTGTTACACCGGCACCATTTCTCGAAACCTTTTTACCCAGGGCTTTCCGACGTCCGGTCACCGAAAATGAGAAAGCAAAATATCGCGAGTTGTTCATTGCAGTTTACGGCCAGACAAACGATCCACGACTGGCATACAAACGTCTCATCGATACAGTCCTGATTTCACCACAATTCCTATTTAAGACCGAGTTGTTAAGTGCGAAACATGAGTCTTACCGAATCGGTCAATTCGAATTGGCAAATCGCCTGTCCTATTTCCTTTGGGCAAGCATGCCCGACGAGGAGTTATTCGAATTAGCAAAACAAAAGAAACTGTTCGACCAAGCCGTCTTGAATGACCAGGTCCAACGCATGCTCAACTCCCCTAAGGCAGACACACTGGGGTCTGTATTTGGTGGGCAGTGGCTTGGATTCCAACATTTGGGGACTCGCATTCGCATGGATCCCATCGATAATCCCTGGTGCACTGAATCGTTAATGTCGGCAATGCGGCAAGAAACTGCGATGTTACTGAGCCATACGATTCGCCACAACAAACCTGCCACCGAACTCTTACTCGCCGACTACACGTTCCTTAATGAAGAGTTAGCTCAACATTACCGAATTCCGAATATCCTTGGCGATCATCTAAGACGGGTCGAATTGACATCACCTCACCGTGGTGGCCTGTTGGGACAAGGAAGTTTGCATGCCGTGACTTCATTCCCTGGTCGCACGAGTCCCATTGTTCGGGGAAACTGGGTGCTCACTACGATATTGGGAACTCCGCCTCCACCTCCTCCACCAGGTGCCGCTGAATTCGAACCGGCTGTCGAACGCCGTAGAGATTTATCCACGGCGGAGAAATTGGCTCTGCACCGCGACAATCCACGCTGTGCATCCTGTCATGACCAAATAGACCCTTTGGGTGTAGCTCTGGAGAACTTTGATTTCTTTGGGCGTTATCAAACACGTTCGCGAGGAAAGCCCATTGTCGCCAAAGCACAACTCCCGGACGGGACTTCCTTTGAAGGCCCTGCTGGATTAAAGCTTGCAATTGTCGAAGCGTATCACGAAGAATTCATACGGCAGCTTTCCAGCCGACTGCTATCCTATGGGCTGGGAAGACAGTTGGAGTACTTTGACGAACCGGCAATACGTAAGATCTATCGCGACTTGGAAACAGACGACTTTCGTTTACATACTCTGATTAACAGCATCATTACCAGCTATCCTTTTCAACACAAACGATTACCGCAAGCATCGATTGATGAAGCGCGCGAGGAGCCGGGCCTGAACCGGAATAACTAACATGGTAAAGTCCTGGCATTTGAATCGACGAAAAGCTCTTCAAGGAATAGGCGTCTCACTTGCACTTCCATTGCTTGAGTGCATGCAAACCGCACAAGGTAATCCGCAAGTAGACCAACCTCAGGCTCGAATGGCATTTTTGTATTTCCCCAACGGTGTGGCGGAAGGTAGCTGGTTACCAGAGGAAGTATCAAAGGATGGTTCACTCGTCAAACTAAACAGCTGGATGCAGCCGCTGGAACGACATAAACAACATCTACTGATTCCTGAAAACATCTGGACGCCGCGTGGCAATGGCCACATGGCCGGGACAGCCACCTGGCTCACCGGAGGCGAGTATTCGGGACGGCAAGTCAGTGCCGGCGGCATGTCGGTGGACCAACTTGCCGCAACGCACGTCGGCAAGGACACTCTACTGTCCTCCCTTCAACTGTCGGTCCGCGGAGAAGGCTTTTTCTCAAAGAGTCTACCTCGCAATACCATCTCCTGGCTGGACGAAAACACACCAGCAACCCGTGAAATCGAACCCCGTATTGTCTTTGACCAAATGTTTCGCACGTCGGAGCAATACGCTCCGGACTCCAGTGTTCTGGATCTTATTTTGGATGACGCTAAATCCCTACAACGTCGACTCGGGTACCAAGATCGAGACAAACTTGACCAGTATCTAACTGCGATCGAGGCGATTGAACGAAGAATCCGATTTTCAGATAAGCAGACGGCCCGCGCTCGAGATAATCAGTCACTCCGCGAGCGACTTCAACGACCACAAGCCGGAATCCCCGAGGACCACGAACAATACATGCGTCTAATGCTGGACATGATCGTGCTTGGCTTTTGGGCAGATGCCACGAGAGTCTCCACTTTCATGCTGGATCACGGTCAAAGCAATCGCTATTTCAATTTCATTGATGGTGTTCAAGGCACTTGGCATGCACTTTCACATTATCACGATATCTCTGGGGAAACCGAAGACGATGACGGCTTGACCAGTTGGAGCAGTGTCAAAGAAAAGCGAGGCATGTACAACTCCGTCACTCGATGGCATCACGAACAAGTTGCCTATCTGTTGGACCGAATGGTAGAGATTGAAGAGGAAGGCTCGACGTTACTAGACAACACAATGATAGTTTATGGCTCGAGCCTTGGAGATGGACATGAACACTCCGCCGACAATCTACCTGTGTTATTCGCAGGCGGTCGCAACCTTCAAATCAAAACCGGACGACATTTGGATTTTGACCGAAACACCGATCTGAATCGATATTACCTATCCATGCTTCACCGTATGGGAATAGAGGCAGAACGATTTGGAACTGCGGACGAAGAATTAGCTGGGCTCACTTAATCGATTGTCTGATCTCACGACCTAATTCGATTGCGTAGTCGGTCAGTATGGCATCGATTCCGTGCCGGATACAGTGCCGCCAGTTCTCCGATTCTTGACCTGCTACCGTCTTGCCCGCGATGAATATTTTCTTCCCCTGTTTGTGCACTTTCAGAATTTCCTCTGCGGACGGTAAATACCTCACATAAACCCAATTCGTTTTTGGATGAGCCAGTGAAACCAGAAGCTCCTTAGAATTATGGGCAACAGCAGCCATCTGCACTGACTTATCTGCTTCCCAAAGACGTTCTCGCACGCCTTCCTCCTGAATCGTGTTACCAATAAACAATAGGCGATCTAGCACCTCATATTTCTTCGCTAACTGGACTAAGTCCGCCTCGACTTGTTTGTCCTTCAATTTGATATCGACTGCGTAAATGGCATTCGACTTTGGGTACGAGGCGATAAGAGCAAACACCTGATCAATCCCTGGCAGACGCTCATTACGAAACCGGCGTGAAAACCACTCTCCAGCGTCTAACCCCACCGTTTGGTATCGGGTAAGAGAGGCAAGCAGGCCTTTCCCATCGGTGGTGCGGTCTAGAGTTGTGTCATGCAGGCACATCAAATGCCCATCCCGTGTTCGCTGCACATCTAGTTCAAATCCAAACCCCAACTCCAGACAGGCTTTGAAACTGGCGAGCGTATTTTCGGGAGCATCCAATATCAGTCCGCGATGTGCGACCACAATCGGACTCGGGGAATCGTTGAGTGGGGGAGCACCTTGGCTTATAGATGAAACTGCAAGAACAATGGCGGCGACTGCCAAATAAGACTTAACGAGCATAGATCAGGGCCTGTTGTTAAAACGTGCTTTGTAACGCTGCTTTGCCTGAACAGACATTGGGTCAGATTCAGGTACTACGGTATCCCATTCAATTCCAAACAAATATCCGCTGCGGATATGCTGCTGATGATTTTTCTCGAATGGCTGAAACGAATTTAACCCTAAAGCAAGCGTGGTTTTTGCTAACACATCAACCTTTTGAGCGTCCACGAATCTGGTAACTTTTCCGGATACGCCATATTCATCAGGTTCAATGACATACAACCCAGGTTCACCCGTTCCCCCAGACAGTGGCTTCAAGTCCTCAGGTTGGGTCGTAGCCGCAATCATGAATTGGCCAATGAATTCCGGTTCCCAAATCACGTGTTTAACCGAATTCAGTATTGTGTTTAATTCATCAGTGTTGGAATGATAAGCGACTATGAGTGGCCGATTGTCACTGGCTGCAACATTGAGAGCCAAATCAACACGATGAATTAACGGAATAGGAGCCACAAACGAGTCAGGAACAGTCGATTTATAGCCAGCAGCAAGACGTTGCATTTGGGTAGCCAGATTCTCCGGCGTCCGAAAAAAACTGGGGCTCCGAGAAGGCCTGGACAAACGTGTCTTACCATCCGGTGCCAGCATACAGAACACGGTATTGGGTAGTGTACCCTTTTGGACACCTAGCAATTCTTCCATGAACTCATACTCGGATTCGCTTTCATAAGTAAGCAACCGAATACAGATCCATTCGCGAGAGGCTTTAACAACAGGTTTCTGCACGAGAAACCGACTGGTGGAACCAGTAAACCCAGGTCACCATACGCCAGGGACTCCTAGGCAGGAAGGAGCTCCTGACACGAGAAAAATGGGGCGATTCGTTTGTTTGGCCAGAGCCAAGCCTCGCTTCAAATTTGCATGCCAGACAATACGTTCGGCTGGGTTTTCCTCGGATCGACACTCGCCCGAGCCAGCTACCACTCCAAGGATCAGAGCAAAAACAAATACACTTTTTACATTCACGTTGACATTCCTTATCATTCTCAACTCCCTATTAAACACAGATTATCAGAATAGGTTTCGGTATGACAACTAAATCGCAGATCACGTACATCCTCAGTTGGCAATGGCTCGGTTCATTTTCCGTCGTGTTCCAAGTGGTGAACTGGTAGAATAGATGAATGAGAATCTTTTTTACATTGCTTTGCATTTTCCTCCATGTCGTAGCCGCTAACGCTAACGCTGACGAGGCGTTGATCTTTGAGGATTCAATCCTGCCAATCTTTAAGGCCAAATGTGCGGGGTGTCACTTCGGCGAAAACCCCAAAGGGGGACTAGACCTAAGTCGAAGGGGAAATATTGTTCGCGGGGGAAAGAGTGGACCGGCCATTCGAATTTCAGCGGCAGAAAGCAGTTTGCTATTTGATGTCACCAGCTCCGGAAAGATGCCACTTCAGGGTGAGGCTTTAAGTAAAGAAGAGGTTGGGTTAATTCGAACGTGGATCAACGACGGGGCTCAAGCAAAAGACAATGAAGTCCTTGCTTCGGAGGAAGCTAATGGATTCTACGACGATTACGATTACGATTATTGGTCATTCTATCCACCTAAAAGAGCCTCGCTTCCGGCAGTGGCAAATCGAGAATTGATTGCCAATGCTGTGGACAATTTCCTGCTTGCCAAACTGGAAGAAAATGGTCTGTCTTATTCCCCTATTGCCAGCCGTCGAACGCTGATTCGCCGGCTCAGCTTTGATTTACTAGGACTTCCTCCGACAGCTAAACAAATTGAGAACTTCATACAGGATGACTCTCCGGATGCCTATGAACAGCTCGTTGAACAATTTCTCGCCAGTCCGCGTTATGGCGAGCGTTGGGGCAGGCATTGGTTGGACATCGCCGGGTACAGTGATTCTGCAGGAGTTCTCGCTGCTGATCAGGACAGGCAGCTCATCTGGCGGTACCGAGATTATGTCATCCGATCCTTCAACCGCGACTTGCCCTATGACCAGTTTGTTAGAGAGCAACTTGCCGGAGATGAGTTATCTGATTACCACCAGGAATTCCGAAACAGTGACCATCTATCTCAAGCCACGATCGAGGCTTTGGACGCCACGGGATTCCTACGTACGGGACCGGATGCCAGTCGACCAGATTTCAATACGATCAAAAACGTCAATGGATTGTATTACTACCCAACGATTGATTCTCAGGTTTCCATCGTTACTTCTAGCCTCATGGGACTGACGCTTAAATGTGCCAAATGCCACAATCATAAGTTTGATCCGCTGAGCCAAAAGGAGTATTACGAAATCCAGTCGATCCTGATGTCCGTTTACAACCCTGACAACTGGGTCCCTTTTGCCAGTCGCACATTATTACTTGCAAGCCAGAAACAACTTGACGCCAAAAATGCCCGAGACGCGGAGGTCGACTCCGCCGTCAAAGACATCCAGGATTTTCTAACAACAGCTGCAGAGGCCAAACGAGGCGACCTGTTCAAAAAACGCCTCGAATCGGTCGATGAGCAAGTGCGTGAAGATGTTCGAATAGCCTTTGGTGTAACGGAATCATCACGAACTGAAATCCAAACTTATCTAGTCAAAAAATACACGCCATTTCTAAAACCTCCAGCAGACAAGCTTCAGGAAGCACTCACACAAACTTTCCCTGAGTTCAAAACACTGCTTGATTCCAAGCAAAGCGAAATTACCAAACTCAACTCCACGCGGCATGCTTACGACAGTGTATATGCCGCCTATGATGTGGAAGGGGAACCCTATACACCGCTGCTACTACGCGGGGATGCGCAGACACCCGGGCAGGAAGTCCACCCCGGCGTCCCTTCTATGATTCAAGCGAGTACTTCATTTAAGTGGGAAGATCAAACAGAAGCCCGGCAAACCTCCGGACGCCGAGCAGCCTTTGCTCGCTGGCTCACACAGGATCGCCACCCTCTTACCTCGCGAGTCATTGCTAATCGTCTATGGTTACATCACTTTGGCGAAGGACTTGTCTCGACGGTCGAAGATTTTGGCTGGGCGGGAGAAAACCCAGAGCACAAACAGCTGCTGGATTGGCTGGCAGTGGAATTGGAAGATAGCCAATGGAGCCTTAAACACCTCCATCGAACGATCCTCACCTCTAACGCGTATCGTCAAATCGCAACTCGCGACTCATCTCATGCAGTTGCAGGGGATAAGCAAGATCCAACAAACCGATTACTCTGGCGTCAGAACATCAAAAGACTGGAAGCCGAAGCGTTACGGGACAGTCTGTTATTTATCGCCCAAGCACTCGACTTCAAAATGTATGGTTTCCCGGACGGCATTCGCAACCTAGATTCCGGTGAAGTCATTGTTGGAGACGGATCATTCCCTCAACGTCGCAGTATCTACATTCGAAACAAGCGGTCGGCTCCAGTTTCCATCCTCCAGCTTTTCGATCAGCCCGACATTGAAACAAACTGCACTCGCCGAAGCCAATCTACCGTTCCCCTCCAAGCTTTATCGTTAATGAATAGCGACGTTGCTAATCAGGCTGCAGATGAGTTTGCAGAACAACTGCTGGCAAGCGAGTCGGCCGATTTAATCCACAGAGCTGTCCGGGAAGCGTATGGTCGAGAGCCAACAATGTCGGAAGCAAAGGTCCTAAAAGACTTTTTAGCGATGCAAGTCGACAACTACTCCTCCAGGATTGGCGATAGTTCGGCATGGACTTACGGAACAGGCAATCTCAATGAGGCGGATCCTGCCGCTACGGTCTTCAAGCCCTTTGCTCACTTTGAAAACGAGCAATGGCAATTAGGGCCGGGCTATCCTTATATGGGAGGCATGTGGGAAGGCTTGAATGCCACAAGCGGACACCCTGGTGGTCACATGGGAGTCATTCTCCGCTGGACTCCCAAACAAACGAAGAGTATCCAAATTCAGGGAACCGTTAATCATGGGTCTCCAGCAGGAAATGGCGTCCGCGTCACCGTGATCAGCACCCAGCACGGTCAGTTAGAACAACGAGTGGTCGCTCACGGCGAAGAGCAGTTTACCCTGTCTTCTCGAAAAGTAGAGCAGGGAGAATCACTCCTATTCCTTCTAGACAACAACGGCGAATTGACATCCGACAACTTTGATTGGAATTGGGTGTTAACCTCGACCGAGTCAGATAATACCCTTGTTAAAACATGGGATAGTACGGCAGGTTTCCACGGACCACTCAGTGGTGAAAAAGCTATTTTGCGGTCTGTAATGAAATCCGCATTAACCGATCTGTGCCATGTCTTACTATCTAGTAACGAGTTTAGCTACGTCGACTAATCCAACAGGCTAAAGCCCTATGATTGAAATCACACAACGCGAACACTACGAAATATCTCGTCGGCAGACGCTTAAGCAAATGGGGGCAGGATTTGGTGGTGCCATGCTCGCTTCCTTGTTGCATGAG
>TARA_B100000674_G_scaffold150406_1_pt1 | contig 101855 bp, 76 predicted proteins | sample TARA_B100000674 | Tara Oceans TARA_B100000674 (sample SAMEA2622759) | marine metagenome | biome: marine biome (ENVO:00000447); feature: surface water layer (ENVO:00002042); material: "saline water (ENVO:00002010), including plankton (ENVO:xxxxxxxx)" | depth 5 m | reverse complement strand
CCAGGGTTAGTGTGGAAGATAGATTACAAATACGAGTTAGTCTGCGTTTGGTGTGCATTACTAAACAATAGTTAGCATAGCCCATCGGCCAGTGGTTTTCACTTTATGCGAGTAGATTATCTTTGGTCAGTTTCTTTCATCACATTGTTTGAATGGGTATGCTGATAGTCAAATACTCGTTAAATAACACGATATGCGAGCATGTTTAATAATAATTTGCAGCGGGAGCGATTTGTAATGGCTAGGTTTTTCAGCGGTGTAATTCTTTGTTTTCTGGCATTGGTGCCATCAAATCTGCCCGCAGAGATATTTGCTCCAGGTAACCGAGTCGTCTTTCTCGGTGATTCCGTGACCGCTGCCGGTCAATATGTAACGTATTTGGACATGCAGTTGCGAATTCGTTATGGCGACGATGCTCCAGATTTGATTAATCTTGGTTTGCCTAGCGAAGGTGTGACTGGTTTGTCTGAAAGACCTCATCCTTTCCCTCGGCCCAATGTTCATGAACGATTAGAACGCGCACTAACTAAGTTAAAGCCGGACGCTATTGTTGCATGCTACGGGATTAATGACGGCATCTATAGTCCGTTTGATAAAGGACGTTTTGAGGCTTTTCAGGCAGGGATTCAAAAATTGATTGAATCCGTAAAAGGAAAGGACATTGAATTGGCATTATGCACGCCAATCGCGTTCGACTCGCAGCCCTTTTCAAAAGCCAAAAAGCTATTGCCGATGGATACGGAAAAAGACTTCGCGTGGTTTGCAATCTATGACGGGTACGAAGATGTCATTGAGCAATACTCTACTTACGTGAAAACGCTCAATAGTCAGGTGGACGTGATTGTCGATGTCCACGATCCAATTAGGTATACACTAAAGGCTATCCGCAAAACAAAAAAAGACTATGTGATGTCTGGCGATGGTGTGCACGTTGACAACGCGGGGCACATGGTTATTGCGAGGGCGATTGCCAGTGCTTGCGATGTGACTTGGTATGGTAACGCGCCTGATGTTTTTAGGTTGCTAGATCAGCGCACTAAAGTCTTACATAATGCTTATCTAGATGAGGTTGGGCACACTCGACCTCAAACTGCTAAAGGCCTGCCGATCTTGGAGGCGTTGGCAGAAGCTACAAGCCTGGAGAAAAAGCTTGAAAGTTTCCTGACAGTTGCTCAAAAGAAACTAACAGCACCGAAGAAGGGCCCGCTTGCACCAATCAGCCCTACGGACGGATTGCCTAACGTTCTACTGATTGGCGACTCAATTTCTATCGGATACACACTCGGTGTTCGGAAGAATCTAAAAGGAATTGCTAATGTGCATCGGCCGCCAACCAACTGCGGTCCCAGCGTAAAAGGAATGGCAGAGTTAGATAACTGGCTGGGCACTACTAAGTGGGATCTAATTCATTTCAATTTTGGACTTCACGATCTTAAATGGATGGGTGCCAACGGGGAGAATCTGGCCGAACCTAACGGTGATGGCAATAGCCAGCAGGTACCGATCCAAGAATATGTTGAATATTTGGACGTCATTGCCGCGAAATTAAAGGCAACCGGCGCGAAAGTCATCTTTCGGAACACGACCCCTGTACCTCAGGGTGCTAAAGGGCGCGTAGTTGGAGACTCAAAACGATACAATGAAGCCGCAGCTAAAGTGATGAAGCGTCACAGTATTGCGATTGACGATATGTATGGCTATACGATCGATAAGCTTGACGAAATTATGCTTCCGGCAAATGTTCACTTCAGGCCAGAGGGGAATGTTTACTTATCAGGTAAGGTTGCCGAAGTGATTCACAATGCACTCAAATAACCAAAGATTTTAAGACCGGAAGGGGCTATTCGTAGTCCCATTTCATAATCCATGGGTCCCCCATTAGTTTCTGGTGTTGCTTGAGCAAAGCCTTGTACTTTTCGAGTTGCTTTGCAAATTTTGGATCATTGGCGAGGTTACGTGATTCATAGGGATCGTTCTTAATATCAAAGAATTCAAATCGATCTCGGAAGATGTATTGATTGACCGTCTTTTGTCCATACATAGCCTCTTTTCCCTTCTTGAATTGAGCTTGCCAGCTTGAAGCGGCCCAGAGATCGGAAGCAAATGGATAAGGGAGTTGGTGTGCGATATTCCAGATGAGTTTGTAGTTTGAATCCCTCACGACTCGCATTGGATAATACATCTGAATTTCGTGAAATGTATGGGAAGCAAAAATTGTTTGCCAGTGTGTGGCATCTTGTTCATCGAGTGTGTGAAGCCAACTTTTTCCGTGATACGCGTTCCACTTATGTCCTCCGTCGAGGTTGTCCATTTTGCGTCCCTTGTCTGCCCAGTATTTTTTGTAATTGAGTAGTTGTTTGGGACCATTGGTATTATGGTCGAGGCCTCCTGCAAAATCGAGCATTGTGGGAGTGATGTCGATGTGTGAAATCATCGCGGAGCTGCGGACACCGCGTTGTTTGTTGTAGGGGTTGCGAACTACGAAGGGAACATTGAGTCCACCCTCGTAGGTTGTTGTTTTCCCGCCGGCGAAGGCCATTCCATGATCGGAAGTGAAGACGATCATCGTCTTGTCGTACAAACCAGCATCCTTAAGGATCGAAACAAGCCGTGCCACGCCCTGGTCAATCCGGGATACGCTTTGGTAATACTGTGCCAGTTCCTCACGCGTTTCGGGAGTATCCGAAAGGAAGTGTGGAATGGGTAATTCCGCCGGATCGTAAAAAACTTCGTCAACGCCTTCCCATGACTTCCGGTTCGGTTTATTCCCGAATAGGTCTGCCTTTAGATCGAGCTTTGAAGTTTGGTCCTTACCGCCTCCACGGTGAGGATCGCTGGTAGCGAAATACAGAAAGAACGGTCGATCATCGTCAGTGTTATTGATGAATTCCCTGCAATTTTCAGCCATCTGTACGGCATTACGAGTAGGTCCCTTGAGATAGGTTTCGTAATGGAAGACTTCTTCAGGGCCGACATGATATTTGCCTATATGGCCAGTACGGTATCCTGCGCGGGTCATGACGCGTGGTAAAGCTAAAGAGACTGCCGCCGGAAACGAAGTGAATTTATGGTAATGGTGCTGATGGCCAAACTGCCCATTGTAGTGATTGTGTAGGCCACTCATTACCACGGATCGACTAGCGCTGCAACTCGCGGTTGTCGCGAACGCATGAGTAAATAATGTTCCATCGGCTGCTAACGCGTCAATCGCTGGCGTGACGGCAACGGGATCGCCATAGCATCCCAGCGTAGGGCTCTCATCGTCAGTGATGAAGAATATGATGTTCTTCTCAGCGGCGTGTGACTGTTGCATGGGGCAAGACAATGCAACTGATAATAGAGACAATGCGATAGTGAGCTTTCCGAAAATATTCAAGGTGAAGATTCCTATTGAAGGTCTTAGTGGTTATCGAGTCCTCGGCTTTTACTTATTATAATCTACTTCCGCCGGACTACAGCTACGGATCAGGGGAGTATACTTTACGTGACGGTTCGTGCTCTGGAAATTGGCAGCCGTCTTCTCTCACCCACTGAAATTCCCAATGGTCAAAGTCTTACAAGCCAGCGAGTTACCCTTTATTGAAGTACCGCGGATTTCAACGCGAGTTCATAGTGATTCCGGTGTAGGGGCGAACGAGACGACGGTTTGGGAGCAATGGATGGAGTCGGACGGATTTATTCCGATGCACTACCATGATACCGAGGAAGTTTTGGTAATAATGTCGGGCACTATCTCGCTGGAATTAGATGGACGTGCCATCCGTCTCAACGCTCCTGCGAGTATTATTGTTGAGCAAGAAGAATTGCATGGCATTAGGCCGGTCGGGACTGAAAAGGTCCACCTATTCGGAATTTTCCCGACGGCTTTCCCAAAGATATTTGATGAATCGGGGCGACCCCGCCCACTACCTACTCACGACCAGACCATGACGGAAAATCCCTATGATAGCTAGAACGTTGGTTCTCCATCTCCTCAAAACGATTTATGTTGCGTTTTCTATTACGGGCCTGATTTGCTCGGCTCAGGCAAAGCAACCCAATGTTGTTTTCATCCTTGTTGATGATCTCGGCTATATGGATATCGGCGCAAACAATCCTAAAACATTTTATGAAACGCCGAATGTAGATGCTCTTGCTGCCTCAGGAGTAAGGTTCACTAATGGCTATGCCGCCAATCCTGTTTGTAGTCCGACGCGGTACAGCATCATGACAGGGAAGTATCCGTCGAGAACCAACGCTACAAACTACTTTTCTGGCGCCAGGGCCGGAAAGTTTCTGCCGGCTGAACTTTATAATCGGATGGATCTAGAAGAAAATACTATAGCGGAACGTTTTAAAGATGCAGGTTACAAAACCGCCTTCTTCGGTAAATGGCATCTAGGACCGACTGAAGAATATTGGCCGAAGCATCAGGGGTTTGATTTAAACTATGGCGGATTTAGCAGAGGCGCTCCCCCCGGCGGTTATTTTTCTCCCTATAAAAATCCCCGCCTTAAAGATGGACCCGATCGCGAGCATTTGACAGGTCGGCTGACGAATGAAGTATTGCGTACTTTGGAAGAATCGAAAGATCGCCCATTTTTTATCTATCTGTCTTACTACACGGTTCATACTCCATTGCAGGCGCCAAAAGATTTGGTGCAGAAATACCGAGCGAAGGCCACTCGGCTAGGTCTTGATGAAGGCGAGGATTTCGCTGACGAAGAGCAAGTATTGCCCGGAGGCCGCGCTCGTAAAGTTCGGATTGTTCAGGATCACGCTGTTTATGCCGCGATGGTGGAAACCATGGATCGTAGCGTCGGTCGGATATTAGGTAAATTAGAGGAATTAGGCCTGCGTGAAGATACCATTATCTGCTTTACAGGAGATAACGGTGGACTGTCGACTAGTGAAGGCTCGCCGACGTCTAATCTGCCATTGCGTGGAGGTAAGGGGTGGATCTACGAAGGAGGTATACGTGAACCATTTATCATTAGTCAGCCTTCTCAGATTAAGCCGACGACAGATGATGCGCCGGTCTCAAGTATCGATTTCTACCCGACTTTACTAGACTTGGCGGGAATCAGAAAGCCTAAGAAGGGCACGCTCGATGGTATCAGCCTTGCTCCGCTGCTTTCAGGACAGGGGTATTTGGAGGAGCGCGACCTGTTTTGGCATTACCCGCATTACAGTAATCAGGGAGGGTTTCCCGGTGGCGCGATTCGACGCGGAGATTATAAACTTGTGGAGCGATATGAAGACGGACGGTTGCATCTCTACGATCTGTCGACAGATTTAGGTGAAAAAGTCGACCTGAAAGCAAATCATCCGGAGTTGGTTGCCTCAATGAAGGAGTCACTTCATAACTGGTACCTCGAGGTGGACGCTCAGTTCTTACGCGCAAAGGCTGATGGCCCTAAGCCTTGGCATCCGGAAGCCAACTAAATGAACGCTTTAAACTATCTGATAACAATGGTTTGGGCGCTTCTCGTGATGTTTCCCAACGTAGCTTCGGCGGCTCGACGGCCTAATATTCTGTTGCTGGTCGTTGATGACATGGGGTATTCCGGCCTCCGTTTCTATGGCTCGTCGATTGGAAGGTGCTGGAAGTGTTTCATCCTAATTACGCAAAAGATTATAGACGAAAATAAGAGAGAGTCATGAATCGTAAATATTTTGCTGTCGTTTTTATTTATCTTTGCTTTGTTTCTGCTATCAGGGCTGATCGCCCCAACATTGTGATCATCATGTCAGATGACATGGGCTATTCAGATATAGGCTGTTACGGTGGTGAAATCGACACGCCCAATTTGAATTCGTTGGCTGATAACGGCCTGCGGTTTACTCAGTTTTATAATACTGGTCGATGTTGCCCGACGAGGGCCTCGCTACTGACCGGACTCTATCCCCATCAGGCCGGCGTGGGCTGGATGATGACTGATAGTGGCTATGACGGTTATCGTGGCGATCTGAATAACCAGTGCCGAACGATTGCTGAAGTTCTGAAACCTGCCGGGTACCGCACCTATATGTCCGGAAAATGGCACGTTACGAAACAGGAGAGTGCTCAGAGTGAAAAGTATAATTGGCCATTGCAGCGAGGGTTTGAGAAATTTTATGGTACCATATCCGGCGCTGGAAGCTTTTGGGACCCTTGGTCCTTGGTGCGACAAAACACTCCCATCTCCTGTGCGGCGGATCCGGAATATCGACCGGAAACATACTACTATACTCATGCTATAACGGATCACGCGGTAAAGTTTATTCAGGACCACCAGAAGGAATCGGACGAAGAGCCTTTCTTCTTATACGTTGCATATACGGCAGCCCACTGGCCTATGCATGCTTTAACGAAGGACATAGAAAAATATAAAGGTCGCTTTGATGCTGGTTTCTCGCAATTGAGGCAGGAACGCTACCAGCGAATGCAAAAAATAGGCCTGCTTCGTTCGGAATGGATGTTGTCTTCGGATGCGGAACAATGGGATCAGGTAAAACATCGTGAATGGGATTTGCGAAACATGGAGGTGTATGCTGCCATGGTGGATAGTATGGATCAAGGTATCGGTAATATTGTTGCTGCGTTAGAGGAAACAGGCCAATTAGATAATACTCTTGTCATGTACCTTCAGGACAATGGTGGTTGCGCGGAAGGGTTAGGACGCACGGCGCGAGGGGGACTCAGCAACCGTGAAATAGCGCCGACGTTGCCTGCCATGCGACCGGAAGCTCTGCAAACCAAGATGATTCCTGATCAAACTCGAGATGGATTCCCAACTCTTATGGGACCAGGTGTGATGGCGGGGCCGGACGGTACTTATATTGCTTACGGACGAGGTTGGGCCAACGTTTCAAACACGCCATTTAGAGAATACAAACATTGGGTGCACGAAGGTGGAATCGCAACGCCTCTGATTGCTCATTGGCCGGCAGGTATCAAGGGGAAAGGGAAGCTAACGAGCCAACCTGGACACTTAATCGACTTAATGGCAACCTGCGTTGACCTAGCTGAAGCGGAATATCCGTCAAAGGTAAATGGACACGCGATTAAGCCTCTGGAAGGGAAATCGCTTCGTCCTGCCTTCCTTAAACAAAAGATTCAACGAGATGCCCTGTATTGGGAGCATGAGGGGAATCGAGCCGTGCGGGAAGGTGATTGGAAATTGGTAGCCAAAGGTCCTACCGGTGACTGGGAGTTATACAACCTGCGTAAGGATAGAACTGAACAAACGAATTTGGCAGCAAAGCATCCGGAATTGACCGTCCGGTTGGCCGCCAAATTTGACGAGTATGCGAAACGTGCCAATGTCTATCCTTTGGTGCCTTATCGAAATAACAGACCGAATCTAAGTAATAAGACAAACTTCAGTTTGAAGCATGGCGATTCTCTTGAGCAATCAAAGGCTCCGAATGTCGTCGATCGCGACTTTGTAGCGGAAATCGTTTTGTCGAAAGGATTTCAGTCAGGCGTTATCGTATCGCAGGGCGGGACGGCACATGGATGGAGTATTTATCTTGAAGAAGGCCAATTACGATTTTCGTCACGTGTTCGTGGGAAGCTGACTGTTGTAAAGACCGACCGAGTGTTGAGCGAAAGTGAAACGCGATTAAAACTTGATTATCAGGAAGATGGCAAAGTGCAGATTTTCTCTGGTTTAGATGTCATATTGTCGGGAGACGTAGGAAGTGGAATGAAGGAAATGCCGTTGGACCCATTGGAGGTAGGCGGTGATACTGGTGGTATCGTGGGCCCTTATTCCGCTGGATTTGAAAGCGATGGAAATGTTGTGTCAGTAAAGATTGTCTTAATGGAGAGGAAATAAGAGTGTTTAAGATTTGTCAACAGTCTTTGTGTACTTGCGGTTTCATTGTGTCTCTATTCTTTGCAGCGCTGGTGTCTGCAAACCAACCGAATATCGTCTTATTTAACGTGGACGACCTTGGATGGTCTGATCTTGGATACTCTGGAAGTCGTTTTTATGAGAGCCCCAATGTAGATTCTCTGGCAGCGGAGGGAGTGATTTTTAATAACGCCTATGCCTGTGCGCCAAATTGTGCGCCAAGCCGTGCGTGCTTGATGAGTGGGATGTATTCAGCGCGGCATGGGATCTATACAGTGGCCAATGCGGATCGCGGAAAAAATAGTGATCGGAAGTTGATTCCAGTTAATAACATGACGGTATTAGCGGATGATATCGTCACTCTGCCGGAACAATTACAAATGGCTGGATATCGTACCGGGCATTTTGGTAAGTGGCACTTGGGTCCAGATCCCAAAACTCAAGGGATGGATGTGAATATCGCTGGGAAAACGTGGGGTTCGCCCTCGGGCGGCGGCTATCACAGCCCTTTCAATTTTCCGAACCTAGTCGAGAAAGATAAGGGGAAGTATCTAACTGATCGAATAAGTGAGGAGGCGGTGAAATTTATCCACCAAAATAGTAAGCAACCATTCTTTCTGTACCTCGCTCATTATGCGGTTCACACACCGATTCAGCCTCGGAAGGATTACGAGTCCTACTTTAAGAGTCGTTCTCCAGACCGTGGTCATTCCAATGCTGGTTATGCCGCAATGGTGAAGAGTATGGACGAGTCGCTGGGGCGAGTTCTAGAGACGCTAAAAGAGTTGGGCCTTGATGGGAATACGATTGTGATTTTTACTTCAGACAATGGTGGTCACGGCGGAGTCACCAGCAATCGGCCTCTGCGAGGTAGCAAAGGGATGTTATACGAAGGAGGGATTCGCGTTCCTTTCGTAGTTCGATGGCCCGGAAAGATTGGAAAAGCGCGGACTATTGATAAACCGATCATCGGTGTCGACATACTGCCGACGTTATTGGATGCGGCGGGAGCAAAGCCGGTTGCCAATCAACCAGTGGATGGTGTATCGATTTTGCCATTGTTAACAAATCCGGATGGCCAGTTGGACCGGGAATATGTCTATTGGCACTTTCCAGCGTATTTGCAGCGTTACCCAGGATTGCCCGAACCGGGGCCTTTTAGGACCACACCAGCCAGTGCCGTGCGGGATGATCAGTGGAAGCTCATTCACTTTTATGAGACGGACACCAATGAATTGTATCGAGTGGCGGGCGACCTTTCAGAAGAACACAACATCGCTGCTCAGAACCCCGAAGTCGTGGAACGCTTATCAACGGCTCTACACCGTTGGGTCAAAGAGACTGGTGGTTTTGTGCCAACAGAATTGAATCCAGAATATATAGCGAACTAATATGAGAGCCATCACCTCGACCTTATATATTTTTCTTCTCATCCCATTGCTGCAGATTGAAGCGGCAGATGAGCGACCGAACGTCGTGTTCATCATGGCAGACGATTTAGGCTACGGCGACCTGAGCTGTTATGGTGGCTGGATTGAGACGCCGCATATCGACTCGATTGCCGAGAACGGCCTTCGTTTGACGGATTATCATTCCAATGGAAATGTCTGCAGCCCAACTCGAGCAGCGTTAATGACCGGGCTGTACCAACAAAAGGTGGGTATCCCATTTGTTGTCGTGGCAGCCGAAAAGAGTCCGAACCATTTTGCCGGAATTCAGGCAGCCGAATCGACGTGGCCGGAGGTAATGAAAGCAGGCGGATATCGTACGGGAATATTCGGCAAATGGCACCTTGGCTATTTTGAACAATACAATCCGTTGTTGCACGGCTTTGATAAATTCATTGGGTATGTAAGTGGGAACGTCGACTTTTTTTCTCATATCGATCAAGCGGGTAATGAAGATTGGTGGAATGGAAGGAAGTTGACACCGGAGACCGGCTACAGCACACACCTGATAACCAAGCATGCGGTTTCCTTTATTCATGCAAATTCAGATAGTCCCTTTTTTCTCTACGTGCCGCATGAGGCACCGCATTATCCGTATCAGGGTCCCAACGACAAAGCAGATCGCACGTTGGGGGGGACATTCGAAAATCACGGCAGTCGAAACGATAAAAAAGCGGCCTATCGTGAAATGGTAACGGAGATGGATAAAGGAGTCGGCGAAATCCTCTACGCCCTGCGCGAGACTGGCCTGGAGAAGAATACGATTGTGGTGTTTTGCTCTGATAATGGAGCGACGTCCTTAGGGAGTAACGGGGCTTTGCGTGGGACAAAAGGTACCAATTTCGAAGGTGGTCATCGTGTGCCATGCGTTGTCCAGTGGCCTGGGAAATACTCACCAGGACATAGCAATTCACAATTGATGTTGTCGATGGATTGGATGGCTACAATTTTGGCGATTACGAGTCTTTCCGATAAGCCAAACCGCCAGTTGGATGGCATCAACGTCAACGAATTTCTACTCGGCGAAAAAGAGCCGCTAGAACGTACGGTGATGTGGAACGACAATACACTTAGAAGTGGGAAATGGAAGATGATGTTGCCTCAGAAGGGCATCAAGGAGACACTCTTGTTTGACCTATCTGAAGATCCTTCTGAAACGAGAAATCTGGCACAAGATTTTCCCGCTGTTGTGGAATTATTGACTGCGGACCTCCTGGACATGGCGAATGATGCTAGGGCAAAGGCGACCAAACAACCAACCAAAGCGTTGGAATAGAAAGGCTTAGCGATGATAAGTAGAAAAAAAATATTAGGCATGGCGCTGATTACAGTTGTCTTCTCTACCGTTGCCCTAAATGGTTTTTTTGCGAAGACCGTACAAGATCGAAATGACGATGCCGCGAAGAAGGTAGAACGTAAATTCAAACAATACAAACGTGTCCATCAAGATCTGCTGAAAAAGATTGTCGCTGGTCAGGAACGTGCTGCGTTGACTGAACTGGAGACGATCCTTAGTGTCGTTCCAGCGGACGGTGAATCCCATTACATGAGCGCGGTTTGTTATGCGAGACTGGGGAAATCGGAACGCGCTATCGAACACGTCAAGCAAGCAATGAGTCTGGGTATAGAGTCATCACGGTTTAGAGGTGGAACCAAGACAGGTTTAGAATCTTTGCGCGGCAACGAGGCGTTTGAAGCACTTTTTGCCAAGGAATTAAGTGATATCGTTCATGGACCAATGGTTGGGCAAAATACCGGAGATGGACTTTCATTTTGGTTACGTACCACTAAGGAGTGCGAAGTGCGTGTCCGTTGTTGGGAAAAAGGAAAACCCCGTATGGCAACCACTGGGTTCTCTAATAGTTCAACGGAAACGGATTTCACGGCGGTTGTACGCGTCGATGGGCTTAAGCCAAATACGGACTATACGTATACAGTTCATCTGGATAGTAAACCTGGTCATGAAGACAGATTCAATACTCGCACGCTTTCAACTAATGGAAATCCCGTCTCTTTTAAGATTGCTTTTGGCGGTGGTGCGGGTTACGTGCCGCAGCATGAATTTATGTGGAATACTATCCAAGCAACGAAGCCTGACCTCCTGATGCTGCTTGGTGATAACGTTTATAGTGACGCGCCGGAGATACCGGAAATGCAACACTATTGTTATTACCGACGGCAATCTCGACCGGAGTATAGGGCGTTGACCGCACAGAGTTCCGTCTACTCGATTTGGGACGATCACGACTTTGGTACGAATGACTGCCAGGGTGGGCCAGCATTGGATTCTCCCGATTGGAAAGTTCCTGTTTGGCATGTGTTCAAGAATAACTGGGTAAATCCTGGCTATGGTCAAGGTGGGAAAGTGCCAGGTGTTTGGTATGACTACTATATAGGGGATGTTCATTTCATCATGACCGATGGGCGTATTTATCGTGACCTTAGGCCGGCAGACGGTGGGCGCGCCACGATGCTCGGACCTATCCAACGCGAATGGTTGAAACGCACCATCGCGGAGTCTAAGGGTACGTTCACTGTGTTGGTATCGCCTGTTCCGTGGGTGTTTGGCGCGAAAGGTGATAGTAAGGATACCTGGAATGGCTTTAAGGGCGAACGGCATGAGATCTTCGAGGTTATCCGCGATAGCAAAAAGGACGGTGTTTTATTGATGTCCGCCGATCGGCATCGTAGTGATTTGTGGAAGATAGAGCATGAGGGAATCTATCCGTTGTACGAATTTAACAGTTCGCGGTTAACCAATCAGCATGTACATCCTGAATTGCCGGCCGCCGAATTCTCCTATAACAAAAAGCAGTCCTTTGGATTGGTCGAATTTGACACAACAATTGAAGATCCAGCTGTGGAATACAGTGTCATTAACATCGACGGAAAAGTCATCCATAGCAGAAAGTTGAATCGTAGTGAAATCAGTTATTAAACGCCTGCTTCCTCTTTGCCTGATGGTGATATGCCTTCAAGCAGGGGGCGCCGAATGGAATCGTTTTCGGGGGCCTAATGCGAGTGGGGTTGCGAGTGATAAACAATTGCCGATCGAATATGCGCCTGAGAATGCAGAATGGAAAGTTGAATTAAAGAGTAATGGGAATTCGTCGCCAATCATTTCTGAGGGGCTGCTCTATTTGACTTCGGCTGAGTTTGATAATGAAACGAAACGCGGTAAACGCTTTCTTTCGGCCTATGCTACCACAGACGGAAAATTACGGTGGTCAAAGAGCTGGCCGTTTAGCACTTACAAGACAAATAAGCGTAATGGATTTGCGAGCGCTTCAGTGTGTGCCGATAAAAACGGTGTATATGTTTTTTGGCAGGCTGAAAATGGGTCAATGCTCTATGGACTGGATCATAACGGTGAAGAGTTATGGTCGAACGAGGTGGGGCGATTTGGTGCTGGAACCGGTGCGGCTACCTCTCCGATCGTTCATCAAGGTGTAGTGTTACTGTCGCATGATAACGAAAAATATGAGAGTTTCCTGTTGGCTGTGTCCGCGGTGGACGGGAAAACGAAGTGGCAGACAGTGCGTAAAACACAACGTACCGGTTATTCGACTCCTGTCATCTATGAAACCAGCGAGGGAACAACTCAGGTTGTTTTTAGCCACTCTTATGAAGGTGTAGTTGGTGTTGATTTCCAAAGCGGCGAGGTACAGTGGCAAAATGTCGTGTTTGGCGATCATGCACAGCGGGCAGTTGGTTCACCCATTGTCGCCGGAAATCAAGTTATAGCAGCGAGTGGCTTCACCAATGGGGTTCGAACGCTTGTCTCCCTCGCTCCGGATACTCTTAGTGATAGTCACGAGGCGTTAGAGATGTATCGAATTACTCGGAACGTGCCTCATTGCCCCACACCCCTCGCTTTGAATGACCAGCTCTATTGTTGGACGGATCGCGGGATATTGTCCTGTCTGGATTTGAAGACGGGAGAGCAGGTGTGGCTTGCTCGCGTGGGAGGTGAGTATTTTACGTCTCCGATTTCCCTTGGTGACCGCATCCTTTCTATTGATCGAAATGGTGAAATTGTGGTGGTGGGTGTAGGTTCTAAATATGTTGAGCTTGGACGGAGTAAGCTAGAGGAGGGCGTTATGGCCACCCCGGCGCTTAACGAAGACGCAATCTTCATTCGTACAGATAAGACCCTGCTCAAATTCAATTTGGAAGAAGAAAAATAGCAGCAGGCACCGGCCGTGTTGGGAGGTCTTAGCAGTTAGATAATGTACTCGTGCAATTCATTGATGTTCGGGCACCCCAGCTGCTCCAGAACTTGCTGTAATTGCCGTTTCATCATCGCCATGACATGATTGCCGCCTTTGTCGCCGAGTGCGCCGACAGAGTACATGAACGGTCTTCCCATAAAGGTAAATTCTGCGCCCGAGGCCAGTGTCCTTGCAATATCCGGACCACTTCGAATTCCACTATCCATCATGATAGTGAGCTTATCTTTGTATTTTGCTGCGAGATTTGTCAACGGGACGATCGTCGATTGTCCGGCATCCAGTTGGCGTCCACCGTGGTTAGAAACAATAATCCCGTCGATACCGAGCTTAATTACTTCTTCGCAGTCGGCTTCATTGACAATCCCTTTGACGACGAGCTTTCCCTTCCAGCGATCTCTCAGGACCTTCAGCTTTTCAAGATCCAGACGACCGTTGAATGTGTCATCCATGAATTTGCCGAGTTGTTTCAAGTTCATTTTCCCCCCCATGTATTTGACGAGTGACTCAAAATTCGGCTTACCATGTAACAGTGAGTTAAATGCCCAGCGAGGATTCATGAACATCTGCATGATATTGGCGAGCGTCATCTTAGGTGGCATGGCCAAACCGTTTCGGATATCACGGGGGCGGTATCCAAACGTGGGGACATCTGCCAAGGCGACGAGGACGTCATAGTTGTTTGCACTTGCGCGATCGAGAATATCGAAAAGAATGGCGTCCTCAGCGGGGTAGTAGAGCTGAAACCAGGCCTTGCCGTCTGTCTCTTTGGCAATCGTTTCAATAGATGCGGTGGTTACCGTGCTGAGAATGAAGGGGACGTTGTGGCGTCGGGCTGCCCGAGCGAGGATCACTGGAGAATTGGGCCACATGAGGCCCTGGAGTCCTACCGGGGCTACGCCGAAAGGAGCACTGTATTCCTGCCCAAATAACTTTGTCCCAATTGTGTAGGACGGTGGCGGAGTCAGGTAACGAGGTTCGAGCTCCACCTTTTGAATGTCGGACATGTTCTTGTCTAGATTGACATCCTCATTGCAGCCACCATCGAGGTACTCAAAAGCAAACCTTGGCATTCGTTGAAATGCACGCTGCCGTAGGTCTTCGGTAGCTGGGTAGCGTGAGTCGAAATCCTGCATTGATTCCTGTGGTGTCATAGATCGTTCCGTGCTTCGTGATTTGGTGTGACGTGATGAAATCTATTCTATGCACAGTAGCGAACGGTGGTAGATAGGCAGAGAAAAAAACAGAATGGAGGTTTTACGAAGTGGGGGCTACGTGAAACACATGGGGATCTTGAATTAGGTACAATGTCCGTATTCCAATCCCTTGCTAGTTCAGTCTTATAAAGGTTTGTCGAAATGAACGTGAAAAGTCAGTTTTACTGTTATTGCGTCTTGGCGCTAATTTCCACTTCGAATGTGGTAATCGGGCAGGAATTTGAGAGCATTTTTAATGGCAAAGATTTGTCTGGCTGGGTTGGAGATAAAGATTTGTGGAGTGTTCAGGACGGCGCGATCACAGGAGTTACCTCTAAAGATTCGCCGATCGCTCATAACAAATTTCTTATATGGGAGGGTGAAGTTGAGGACTTCACGTTTCGAGCGCAGTTTCGACTTGTTGGGAATAATAATTCAGGCGTGCAATATCGCAGTCAGCGTTTCGGCGATGAAAATGCTTTCCGAGTCAGAGGATATCAAGCAGATATCCATGGTAATCCACCTTATACCGGAATGCTTTACGACGAAGGCGGACGTGGAATCGTCGCTCAGAGGGGGCAAAAGGTAACTGTCAATAAAGACGGTAAGTCCGAAGTAACCGACACGACCACGGAAGTGATTAAGGAAGATCTTACTAAATGGACGACCATTGAAATTACTTGCGTAGACAATAGACTTATCCATAAGATCAACGGGCAAGTCACTGTCGATATTACGGACAATGACGAAAAGAATCGAGAATTCAAAGGTGTATTGGCTTTGCAGATTCATGCGGGCGCGCCGATGACGATTCAGTTCAAAGACGTCCACCTTAAGAAGCTCGTAAAAAAAAAGTAGCTAAGGCTACTCCACAGTGGGTGTGGCTAGGTCCCTACGTTACCACTTCCGAAAATCAGAAGGTCTTTCTACGAAAAAATGTATCGGTGCCTGGTGGACGATTTGGTGGCGCCAAGCTTACGTTTGCGTGCGACAATCAATGTTCCGTCTTTATTAATGGAACAAAAATCGGTGAGAACACTGATTTCAATAACCCTACTGGTAAGGAAGTGAAGGAATATCTTAAACGCGGTAATAATGTTATCGCCGTGGTCGCGGCTAATGCAGAGGCCGAAGGGCCCGCAGGGTTTATAGCTCGATTAGATCTAGAGTTAGACACGCAAAGCCCGAGGATTGTGACAGATGAGTCCTGGGTAGGAGCGTTAAAGGAAGTTCCTGGTTGGAAGACCGCTATCAAGGCTCCAGAGGAATATAAATCAGTCACTAAGATTGCTCAGCTCGGCGGTGGCGCCTGGGCTGGTGTCACAGAAAAAGTATTCGATTCGGCGCTACTCCTGAAAGAGGTCGAGGCCACGCCCACAGACGGGTTAGTTGTCGCCAAGGGTTTTAATGTTGAGCTGTTGTATGACGTCCCCAAGGATGCGCAAGGATCTTGGGTCAATATGTGCTCATTACCAAATGGAGATTTGATCGTGTCCGATCAGTATGGAAGTCTCTACCGCGTAACACCACCAGGAATTGGTCAGCCGGCAACCGATACGCATGTTTCGAGGCTCGACATTGAACTTGGACGTGCACACGGCTTGCTGTGGGCATTTGAGTCGTTGTATGTCATGGTCAACGGAGGCAATCAATATAAATCCGGTTTGTATCGTGTGAAAGATACTAATGGTGACGGTGCCTTCGACGATGTGCGGCTATTACGCGAAATAAGTGGCGGCGGTGAGCACGGTCCTCATGCGATTCTAGCTCATCCAGATGGTAATAATCTGGTAGTTGTTTGTGGCAACAGCACCAAATTAACTGCGATGGATAGTTCACGTGTACCTCTTGTCTGGGATGAAGATCTACTTCATGAGCGCACTTACGGACGCGGTTTTATGCGTGGTGTTCCCGCGCCAGGAGGCTGGATCGCCAAGGTGGACCCGGAGGGAAATAATTGGGAGCTATTAGCAACGGGATTTCGAAACCAGTTCGATGCCGCGTTTGACAGCGAAGGTGAGTTATTTGCTTATGACGCTGATATGGAATGGGATGTGAATACTCCTTGGTACCGCCCAACCAGGATCTGCCATGTGGTTAGCGGCGCTGAATTTGGCTGGAGGAATGGATCAGGCAAATGGCCGGTCTATTACCCAGATAGTGTTCCGCCTGTTGTCAATGTCGGTCCTGGGTCACCGACTGGGGTGTGTTTTGGTTACGGTACGAAGTTTCCTTCGAAGTACCAAAATGCTTTGTTCGCCTGCGACTGGAGCTATGGAAAACTTTATGCAGTTCACTTACATCCGGACGGAAGTACCTACAGCGGGGAATTGGAAGAATTCGTCGCGGGTACGCCACTGCCATTAACCGATGTTGTAGTCGGGGCACAGGACGGCGCATTGTACTTCACAATTGGAGGGCGGAGGACGAAATCCGGACTTTATCGAGTTACCTATCAGGGGGAAGCTGATTCCACATCTCATGAGATTGCAGGCAAAGAATTTGCTTTGAGGAAACATCGTAGAGCCATTGAGGCATTTCATCGTCCTATTGGTGAGAAAGCTGTCAGCGACTCGATTCCTGCGCTAGAAAGTAGCGACCGTGCTTTGCGTTTCGCAAGTCGAGTCGCGCTCGAACACCAGCCGGTGGAGTTATGGCAGGATAAGATTCTCGCCCACCCCAGCGATCAGGTAGCTCTTAACGGAATGCTAGCGCTAACAAGAGTTGGCAACCCAACGCTTAAACCAGCAATTTTAAAGCGACTCTACGCTATTCCCTATGCGAACCTGAATGCGACTCAGAAGATACTCTGGCTACGTGTTTGCGGATTGGTATTTATGAGGTTGGGCGCGGCTAATGCTGATGAGGCTATGCAGATCAAGGAACGCCTTGAAAATAAGTTCCCAACCCCTAATGCGGCAATAAACTCGGAAGTACTGAAGTTGCTAGTCTATGCGAAATCTGAAACAGTGACTGCGGCGGCGGTAAAGCTTATGGTTAATGCACCCACTCAGGAAGAGCAGATAGACTATGCTAAAACGCTTCGCCATCAACTTAAAGGATGGACTCCCGAATTACGCCGTGAATATTTTGAGTGGTTCTTGCAGGCCGCGAACTACCGGGGCGGCGCAAGCTTCACCATGTTTCTTGAGAATATTAAAAAAGATGCGGTTGCAAGTCTGTCGAAGGCGGATTCTGAGTCATTGATAGATGTAATCTCACAGAGCCTCGAGCAAACGAATCCACTCAATTACGCGAAGCGAGAAATCGTTAAACAGTGGGATTTATCGGAACTCGTTGAACTGGCGACAGAAGGGTTGAGGGATCGAGACTTTGAACGAGGTGCGAAGTTATTTGGGGAAGCTAACTGCTTTGCTTGTCACCGTTTCAATGGTAGAGGAGGAGCAATTGGGCCTGATTTGACTACGATTGCCGGACGATTTAGCAAAAAGGATTTGTTGGAAAGCATCGTGAAGCCAAATAAGGAAATTAGTGACCAGTATGCGGCTACGACGTTTATTACTGTAGACGGCAAAGTGGTAACGGGCCGCGTTGCCAATCTATCGGGTGATAACATCATGGTCCAAACCAATATGTTGGACCCCGGCAATTTTACATCGATTGACACCAAAATGATTGACGAACAATTTCCATCCAAGAATTCACTGATGCCGGAAGGACTGCTCAATACGCTGAACCGAGATGAAGTGCTGGATTTACTGGCATTCCTACTCTCAAGGGGAGACCCAAGCAGCCCTATGTTCAAGAAATAAATTCCTCTCGCTGTAGCTTCGCATTTGACGATAACTAAAATGGAATTGTAGAAAGTTAAACGTACGGATTAAAATAACGCAAGGAAAACTCGAATAATTGAGTAAGGAAGATACGTCGTGTTATCTATCGTAGGAAAAATTACAGGTAAGTATTGTAACGGTCTTAATCGCCGACGCTTCATGCAAGTCGGCAGTTTGGGATTGGGTGGAATGTCTCTTAGCAACCTCATGCGTGCAGAGGCGGCCACGGCCTATCCGAAGCAATCCCGGCGATCGGTAATACTCATCTGGCAGCATGGCGGTCCTAGTCAACTCGATACATTCGATATGAAGCCAGATCAGCCGCAGGAAGTGCGCGGTCCCTGGAACTCGATTGAGACAAGTGTGCCAGGTGTTCGAATCAGTGAACTACTACCCCACCATGCGAAAATCATGGACAAGGTATCGATTATCCGTAGCTTTACTCACGGGAATGGCGACCACTGGGCGGCTGCTCATTGGCTATTAACGGGTTATACCGGCGCAACCGGTTCAGATCGGATTCCGCGTAATCCATCCATGCAATCGGTGGCGTCGCTGCTTTTAGGGCCCCGAAGAAGTGGAGTGCCCAGCGGTATTAACATTAACGATGGTGGATTTGGCTTCCACGGGGCGGCTTTTCTTGGAGTCAATCATAATCCGTTTCGTATTGGCGATTATAGCTACGGCAATGAGGCAGGGAGATTGCCTACCGGTAGCGATAAGAGTTTTAGCCTCGTCGATGGCTTATCCGAAAATCGCGTTGTCAATCGAGTATCGCTGTTGAAACAGTTTGATCAACTACGTCGTGACTCAGATAGTACCGGAACATTTGACGGCATTGACGACATGAATGCTCAGGCACAGGAGATTATCCTTTCTGGTCGTGCTCGGAAAGCGTTCGATCTAGCGGACGAAGATCCGAAACTGGTTGAGGCCTATGGCTCTGGATGGGGAGAACAAGCCTTGCTTGCGCGTCGTTTCATAGAAGCAGGCGTAAGATTTGTGACTCTCAATACCGGATATTGGGATGATCATGGAAATATTCAAAAAGCATTGAACGACAAGATGGTGCGACATGATCGTGCGGTAGGGGTGTTGATTCAAGATTTGGCCAATCGAGGCATGCTCGACGATACTTTGGTAATTACGGCCGGCGAATTTGGCCGAACTCCACGAATTAATGCCAATGCTGGACGAGACCATTGGCCACAGGCACAAAGCATCATGATTGCTGGCGGTGGGTATCGCCATGGACAGTTTATTGGGGCAACCAATTCAAAAGCTGAGCATCCCATTGATCGTCCAATCAAACCAGCTGATTTGAATGCTATTGTTTATCATTCGTTAGGACTCCGAGCGGAAGACACCTATCCAAATCTCGCTGGAAGGCCGATCCATCTATATGAAAAAGGGGTCGTCCCTCGAGAATTACTTTAATTCTATCAGAGGTAATTCGGCGGACTCGTCATCGAGTACTTTTTGCATCGTTGCTACCGTCATTTCCGTTGCGAGTAAATTGTGAACCGGAATGAATTCGGGTTTGCGGCCCTCCATCTGAATTTGGAGAAAGAGATTGTCATTAGTGGTAACAGGTTCGCCTAAAGGTAATTGGATTAATGGGCTTAGCGGAGTCAGGCTGTTAGCGTTAATGATGAGGAATTCCTCAGGGTTTTGGATAAGCAGCAGATTATTGTTGGTGTCCAAACGTATGGCAGTGATGACCGGACAATTGGTGTAAGTGTCCGTGATTTCATTTGTTTGAATTGAATAATTCACAAGTCGGTGATCACTAGTAGCAATGGTCAGTGTTTGAGTGGCCTCGTTGAAAATATGACGATTGATGCCAACTGGAAGTTCTACAGACTTCGTGCTCAGGTTCTCATCCAACGAGAATAGCTGATGTCTATTCGTAAACTGAGAATTCGTGATTAGGAGATGGTATTTGCTATTGGAATCATTCCAAAAGCAATTACGTACAAAACCTGAGATGATAATCGGTTCACCATAATTCATGTCATCAATGGTTATTTTCTGAACGATTGACTTTACGTTGCTTGACGTGATAAGCAGACTGGAGTCCGCCTGTCCAAGTGTGAGATTTATGAATCCCATTAACGGCGAAGGGTGTGAGTAGTTATAGGAGGTGCCGTGTTTCCATTCAAACAGAGTTGTGCTGTTGCAGGCGTAGATGTGGTTGTGATCGTGAGACAACTGGACGGTATTTAAGTCAGTGTCGCTGGGAAGTTTCATGGTCGGGAGTAATTTCTTTCCATCGTATAGCAGGACGGTATATCCATCGCGATCCTTGATGGCGAGAAGGGTTCCCTTGTGTAGGGGCTTAATCTCAATTATTTCAGTCGGATGGGTGTAATTCAAGTTGGCGCGATTCGGCGATGACACTTGATTGCTGTCTGAAACTAACACCGGTGTCTGGTCGTCAAGAAGTAGGTACCTGCCGTCCTTCAATGACAAGCCCTCGGATACTAAAGAGACCATCGGAGGTGAATAAGTTGTCAGTGTTCCTTGGTTAGTGCAAACGTGTAGGGAATCGGAGTTTAGCCTGGCCGCAATGACGGCCCATTGCTTGCGAATTGGATTGGCGATCGGATTAAGTGTGGAGCGATCTAATATGCGCAACGTTCCTTTGTGGTCGGCGAGCAGGAGTCGTGTAGGGCCGACAAAGAGGATTTGGCCGTCACGGAAATTACGTAATCTTGCAAGTGTCGGTTTGAAGCTTCGATCGCATCTTGTCAGAGTACCGTCGTCAAACAGTAGGAAATGATCAGAGTCATGATGTGCCTGGCTCGTTAAACGTTTCACAGTAGGGGGTGGCCTAAATCGAATCCTGCGTTCGGTTCGTTCCCCCAAAACGAATTGGTTGATGTAGTATTGATCCGACAAAACCGCCAATCCGTTGTTCGCGTTAAACCAAAGTCCCTCAGATTCAGAAGGTAATTCAAACTCATTCTCGACATCTCCAGAGCTCAGAGATACTATTCGGGCTTTGGTTCCATATGCCACGGCTAGTTGATCGAGTCGATTGGAAATGTCAATTTGATGCGCAGGTTTTGGGAGACGGTGAATAGGTGAAGTCTGCGTAAGTTGGTCGGTGGAAAAAATCGTAATCTGACCGTCTTCGAGGCAGGCATATAATAACTTGTTCGCCATACAGGCAGCAGTGCAGGGGTGGCTCAAACGTCCATAGGTAGGCTCAAGCCCGTTGTTTAGGATGGTTACCGTACAACCATCGGATTCATTTGAGAGCAGAACGATTGAGTCGTTAGTGGTGAAATGGAAATCAATTCGCCCATCTATAGTTATCACTTTAGGATGTAATGTGTCAGCTATCACCGTTAGATGAGTCTTGTCCGTCTTCCGGGAATACGCCTGAAGGATTATCCTCCGCCCTGTCACGTCAGTGAGTTGTTTTAGGTTGACATTGAAATCGTCGTCGGAGAAATTTAGGTGATACTTAGGTATATACGAATGGCCGAGTAAATTACGGATAAACGAGTGGTGATCGGATGACTCTTCGAGCATCATTGAAGTCAACTGACTTAGTTGGAACGCTTCGGCTAGGGCAGGTTCGCGTTGCCCTCGTGCTCCATAGTGGACAATTTGTTGTTGATGCGTGGCGATAGTTTGCGTCGTGATTTGATCTTTGGCCTGAATGGCATACGCTTCATCGTGTTTTGCCTGCTGTAGCAATAGATTTGCGGCAGCATCTTGGTTGATCGCCCGTGTTTTATCCGTCTTAGCGGCTTGCTCTAATGCGATGCTTTCGAGTTCAAGTTTTTTAGTTTCTAGACTCTCGACTAATGCTAGTTCGGCGTGCTGTTTTGCTTCATGCAAGGCAGTTTCAGCAATAGCAAATGATTCGAGCGCTGTATCGCGTGCTTCGATTTCTTTCTTTTGTTCTTCTTCAATGCTTCGGTTGTCGCTTAGGAGGAATTTCGTAATTCGTTGTGTGTTCTCGAGTGCTAGTTCAGCCGCCTTATTGGCTTGACTCAAAATGAAGAACTCAGTTACTAGAAAAAATAGGATTAACACAGAAACCGTGGTTATATAAAGAATGTGAAGCGGATGTTTACGGATCCAACGAGCTATCCTCTCGGGTAATCTGGAAGAGTGAGCGAGCACAGGTAGATCCTCGGAGTAGTTTCGAAGATCACGTATCAACTCGGCCAGAGTCGGATAAAACGGTTCGTCGAGATAACATTTGCGCAAGATTGAGGCAAGGGGTTTCGGGCAAGACGTTGGAAGGTTGACGATGCCTTCAAGAGTATTGCTGATTGGAGGGGCGCCGGTTATGATTTCGTAAACTAGTGAAGCGATAGACCTGAGATCACATTGGAAGTTGGCAGGGTCAGAATCCTGGTTGTCGTTGACGATAGCCTCTGACCAATTTAGAACCATAACCTCCCCAAATTTCCCGAGAGAGATTGACTCTGAGTTAAGCCGGCCGTGATAGACACCACGTGTATGGGCGTAATGTATCGCATTGCTAACGGCGATAATCACATCGAGCAACGGTTTGAGTGTGTTACGGCTCAAATTAGGTAATTCGTGGTGGCGTTTCCGAATGTGTTGGGAGAAGCTGGTGCCATCGATCAGCTTCATTGTGTAATAGGGCGTGTTGTCGGTGGACCAAGCGAGTGAATAGACTGGGAGGATATTTGGATGTTCCAATTGCCCGGTGATCTGAGCCTCACGGATAAATTGCTGATGAGAATCGGAAACTCCTTCTTTTGCGACCGTTGGCTCTTTGAGTAAGACGTGCCGTTGCAATACGTCATCTGATGCAAGCCATGCGTCGCCTGAAACGAGCGTATTTCCTGCCATAGAGTTGGTAAAGTCGTCGGATTCCTCGTTTAACCGTTCTATGGGTGACGGCCTCGTGATGGTGGACCCTAAGGTGAGCTGTGGATGAGTGTCTTCCAGAATATCTGCGGGATGAACTGCGGATATCGGCTGTCTTGTTGAATTAGGGTCAATAGTTTGGCCGACAAGGGCTGGAAGTAATTGAGCCGTCAAATCGCATTCAATTCCGTTCCGAAAGAGTGAAGTCAGAATGGACTCAATTTCTGCCGGGATGTCGAGGGTGTTATCGGAGTTGTCAGGTTTGCTATTTATGACGGCGCAATCAAGCAATTCGCGGTAAAACTCTGCTGGTGCCAGAGGGGTCGCAATTTGTCTGGAGAGTAGGCTCTTGAGATCATGCATTAGTTATCGCGCTCCCGATTAATGTGATCCTGGAGTTGAAGGAATAGAATGTCTAGTAGACATCTTTCGGTCCAGTTAGTCCCTGGATTACCTCCCTCGATGGGCGGAAGCAATGTGCGAATGTGCCGTAGTCTTTGTATATCCATTTGGTTGATATCCGCTGGTGGCGTCTGCAACAATCGTACGAGTTCCGCAAAAGAGGCAATTGGTAGAGGGATACGTTCTCCGCTGAGGAGTGTAAGCTTCTGCGAGATAGTGTCGGCATCGTCGAGTCTAAATCCATGCAATAGGAGTGCCCGGTCGAGTACGGGTTGAACGGGAGGCCGAAGCCTGATGTTGTCATAGGCATTCTGAAGAGTAGAAAACTGTAGGTTATGCTCTATAAGGCTTGAGGCAACAGCAAGGTATATGTAGTTTTGCAGTGTTGTTGGTTTCACCTGTTGTACTAGTTGTTCTAACGACTGTTCGTATACGTCGTTGCTGTTGGTCCATGCGGCTAGGATACAAGCCTGGTATAAATGACGAGGCTGTTTCGTGTTTTTGTAGCCCTCAAGCAAGCTAGTAATGACGCCGTCCCAGTCACGTAGACCCATTTGAACGCTTACGAGCTCGTCCAACGCTTTAGTTGCTTCCTGAGTCGAGAGTCCTTTCACTCGTTCAAATCTTGCAACTGTGAAATGTAAGGCTGGACGCCAATGTGAGGATGCGATCTTAGTACTATTGGCACGCAACCATGAGAGAGAAGCTGGAGTATGGGGAGGGCGGTCGTCGAATACTTCCTTGCTAATGCGTTTTATTTGTGACGGATCGGAGAATAATTCGCCGACGTTTCCGACCTGAATTCCGGAGATCGCTAGTGAGTAATTAGTTAAATCGGTGAGATCGTGGATAGGTTGTGCAATGGGTAGGATTTGGAGGCCGCCGTCGCTGGCCGTTATGATGTGGGGGATACCTTCTCGTTGTAGCAGTGTAACGTGGTTGATATTTGATGGTAGTTTAAACGGGGGAGATACAGCATTTGAATCCCCTAACTCAAAGAGCGTGAGTCCTTCCTCGGATATGCTGCCGAAAAGACCGTTAGGGGTTAAGTTGGTGATTTGGCTTGGAAAGAGTGTCTCGAATGTTTGAAGGCCGGTTTTAGAGAAAAGTGAAGTGCGGCCATCGTTTCTAACTAAATAAGCTGTTTCGGTAGGTTGAGTGGCAGCCGTTTGGACGCCCAAGTAGTTCACTTCCCCAAGAGCAAACTCATCGGTGATCAATTTTGTAATTCCGTTTTCAAAGACGACTCGGATTGTTCCTTCAGTGTCAACGTGGAGTTTGCACTGGGGATAATCTATAGTCGTTCGATGTACGATTTGTTGAGACGTTATATCGACGAACTCTAACAAAGATTGGGTGTCTGAGTACTCATTGGTCAGACAAACGAGAGTGTTAGATGAATACCAAGCAATTTGTTGAAACACCTTTTTCAAAGTGTCTATACGTCGCCAGTCATTATTCTTTGCGTCGTAGATATGTAATGTGCGGTCGGAGCAGGATAGGGCAATGTTATGAGTGGTAGTGTTAACCGCGTGTGCCTGTAGATCTGCGGCGAGTTGGGTGGTATCCAAGGTTATCAGACCATCCGTAATTGAAATTGCATGGACGGTTTTGGGCGTCATGACGAAGGCAGTTTCGTTGGTTGAAGCAAAGCTGGTTGCTTTCGGTTCCAAAGTCCCCAAATCGCAAGACGCGGCAATTTTGTTGAGGGAATCAACTCTTCGTAGGTCTACCTTCCCATGCTTTTGGAACGATAGCAGTTGTCCATTGAGGATAGTGGTATAGAGATAGGCCCCATGTGAGTCAAGTGTTCGGTTGTGACTCGCATTACGAGATAAATCCCATTGTCGCACCAAACCATTCGTTTGCTGGACACTCAGTACGCGATTGTCATCAGAAAGATGAATGGCTTGTATGGTACCGGGGTGATAGATCTCCTTATGTGTAAATTGTCTTTTTCTAATATCGAACACGCTGACAGAATGCTTTCCAGAACCAATGATTAGGAAGTGACTGTCCGAGCTGAAGTGGACATGGTCGATAGGTTTGGAGAACTGCAGTGGAGGAATAAATAACGAATTAGCGCGGTTTTTGAGAGATACGCGTCCTTGATTAGTACCGGTGACGGACAGTAATCGATGTGAATGGAAATCAGCACATGTAACTCGCTCCAAAGGATCGGGTGTGGGCGTAGCCGACCGGGCAATTAGTTGAATCCGTTCCAGATTGATTGCCAGACGTTGTTCCAGTGTGGTAATAAATTCCACGACGGACGAGCCTGGTTGGAAGTCGATTCCGACGATTGGAAGGGGTAGCCTGATGGGTAAGCCCTGGACAATACCATGTTCGACATCCCAAAGACGAACAATAACACGACCGTGAGTGGTAAGAAGTTGCGAGCCATCTGGAGATAGTACCGAATGGTAAATCGGAAAATCGGTTGTTGGTGTACGGTATTGTTCGACTAAATCATCAAGTTTATAGCTGATGATAGAACGTTGGTCGACCACTAGTATCCTGTCGTCCAATAAGTACAGGCTCCGTGGGGCTACGAGCTTGATTAATGAGCGTGTGACGGGCGAACCATCCTTAGCATCGAGGATCACGAGTTCCGACATGGCCTGGTTTGTTGGTTCCGTGAGTACCGCAATGAGCTGGCCGTCACGAGAACAAGTGACAGCTAAAACGGGCTGGGTGAATTGCTGAGCCCAGTGGGGTTTGTTGAGCGATTGGGCGAAGCAGGTAAGGGTGTAGCGATTATTGACATCCGCAGCAATAAGAATGTTTTCTCCTCCTGGAACCGGAGTCATCGGAGCATGAAATGCATCGACGCTCAAGTCGCTGAGGATGGCTGGTAATTGGGTTAAGCTAGATTCAAGGCAATACTGCTGGTAATCGGCCAATGCGGTATCTAGATGATTGATAGTAGCGAATTCGAGGGCCTTGGTCGTCCAGGCAAGAGATTCCTGATTCAATCCGGACTCGGATGCGATCAATGCTTTACGATGGAAGGATCGGGTGGTTTGATGTTTTAGTTCGAGTGTAAGTTGTTCTGCTGTTCTTCTATTCCTTTCGGCCTCCTGACGAGCATCTTCCTTTTTCTTTCTGCTGGAGGTCGCTCGGTCAGCAGCAAGTTGAGCGATCTTTCGAGCGCTATCCGCTTCAATTTTCGCTAGCTGAGAGTGTTTGAGCTCTTTTTGATACTTACGTTCGTTTTCTAAGGCAAGGGAAGTATTGGTTTCAGCCAATTCAGTATTAGAGATTGCTTCTTGTTTCGCAATATACGCTGACTGCAGTGCGGATTCCAACCTGTCTTTCGTGAGCAGGTATTCGCTCTGCTTCTCGGCCTCGACCTTCCGAGCGCTCGCGAGGCGGTTGGACTCGATGCTATACTTCGTAACGAAACCAATTAAGACGATGATGCAGACTGGAATTAGAATTAAAGCGGCAGCAAGGCCGCTGCGGTTGTGGCGGATTTTACGAGCGACGGATTGACGGAGAGTGTCCGGCTTTGCAGTAATTGGCTGGTCGACTCGCCACGCTTCAATGTCTTTCAGCAAATCGCTTACCGTCGCGTATCGAAACTGAGGTTGGCGGTCGAGGCATTTGTCAGCGATGTGGCCCAATCCACGATTCTCGCGTCTGCAATTCTGAACTGCGGATGGAATGTCTCCTTCTTCAATTGAATTCAGCAACTCCGTCAAGCCAGCTTTTTGCTTCTCCGAATGACGCGGAGGCGACCCGTGTAAGATTTCGAACAAAATCGCGCCCAAGCTATATATGTCGGAAACGGGTCCCATGCGAGAAGTATCCCCTGATACTTGTTCTGGTGGCATGTAATTAGGAGTACCTAATGGGCCGGTGTGGAAATCGCGATGATTAGCGTCCAAGTGAAAATGGTCAGCGAGTCCCCAGTCTAATACCGTGACTTCACCAAATTCACCGATGGCGATATTGTCTGGCTTGAGGTCTCGGTGAATTAGAGTCTGTTCATGTGCGTAAGCTATCGCTTGGCACACGGCTATAAAATAGTCGATGAGCAAAGAGAGTGCCGCTTTGCTAGGTTGATCGAACAAGTTTGCGTGGGTTTGTGCGATGCATTCGGCAAGAGTATCTCCTCGAATGTACTTCATCGTATAGAACGGGGCTTCGTCGTTGTCCCAGTTCATTGAATAGACAGGAATAATGTTTGGGTGTTGCAATCGGCCAGTGAGTTGAGCCTCGTGCACAAATCGGTCACGTGCTCCATGACTCTGTTTGTGAGCGGGAAGGAGTTGTTTAAGTACAACTTGACGTTGTACTTGACTGTCCTGTGCAAGCCAGACGCGTCCGATCCCACCGTCAGCAAGAAAGGAAGTTATATTGTGGGGATCTTCGTTAGAAGGAGTTAGTTCAGGGTTAAGCACAACGGGCGACGGGTTCACCTTCGGGGAGTCTAAATATTCGATTAGGCTCATGACTAAAGACGGATCCAATTCGGAGCCGTTGGTTTGCAAAAATTCCCAAATGAGGCCTGTTGCCGGCTGGGTTACATCATTCGCGGAGGGCAAAACGTAACCCCAATCGAGTATCACGGCCGCGAGTGCATCTGGTGACACGTTCTCGGAGATTAGTTGGGAAAGTCGAGTTTGTTGATCTCGGGTTAAGGGCACGTAACTTCAGACCTTTTGCTGTAACAAATTGAGTCTGGATAATATTAAAATATTTCGTATTACGATACATCGATATTTTGAAGCAGGACCCTAATCCAATGAAGTTGATAACGTTAATTACAGTACTGACATTTGGAGCTGGTCTATATGCACAGCCAGCGGGGTACAATTACGACGAATCGAAGGTCCCGGAATACGAACTGCCGGAAGTTCTTAAGCTGGGCACGGGCGGAACTGTCATGTCGGTATCCCAATGGCAAGAGAAACGGAGGCCGGAGGTTCTGGAATTATTTCGAAAACATGTTTACGGCCGGATCCCAGGAGACGTCAAAAACTCTTTTATTAGTGTGCTTCAGGAAGAGTCCAACCAAGCATTGGGCGGTACAGCAATACGCAGGCAGGTGCGACTTTATCTTAAGACGAAGGGCGAGTCACCATACATTGACTTATTAATTTATCTACCGAAGAAAGAACTTTTGCGTGATGGCAGTGTCCCGATATTTACGGGATTAAATTTCAATGGGAACCATACTGTCACGCTTGAAAAGCAGGTCCCAGTGCATTCGAAATGGTCTCGAAATGACCCGCGTGTCGGTCACAAGGATAATCGAGCCAATGAAGGTTCTCGTGGTGTAAAAATCGAGCGTTGGCAACCAGAAATGCTGATTTCGGAAGGCTTTGGACTGGCGACAGCCTATTATGGAGATATTGACCCGGACTTTGATGATGGGTGGAAGAATGGAATTCATACATTATTTCCATCTAGCACGAACCTAAAGAAGGATGATTGGGGATCAATCGCCAGTTGGGCGTGGGGGCTAAGTCGGATGATGGACTATTTTGTAACCGATGAGGATATCGATCATCAGCGCGTAGCGTTAACGGGATTGTCTCGGTTGGGGAAAACGGCACTTTGGGCCGGTGCGGAAGACGAGCGGTTTGCGATCGTCATTTCAACAGACTCGGGTTGCGGTGGTGCTGCCTTAAGTCGTCGCGTATTTGGTGAAACGGTGAAGCGAATTAATACGTCATTCCCGCATTGGTTTTGTGATAATTTCAATCAGTACAATGACGCGGAGCATCGCCTTCCGGTCGATCAGCATATGCTCGTCGCTTTGATTGCTCCGCGGCCTGTCTATATTGCAAGTGCAATTGAGGATGTGTGGGCTGATCCCAAAGGTGAATTTGTTAGTGGACTTGAAGCGTCGCCTGTATATGAATTATTTGGAAAAGTGGGTACAGGTACAGCTAAGCACCCGCCGGTAGACCAACCTATAGGTGATTATGTCGGCTATCACATGCGAAGTGGCGATCATGACGCAAATCGGTTTGACTGGGAACAGTACATCCGTTTCGCTAAGCGTCATTTTAAGTTGAATTAGGCGAGTTATTCGCCGCAAGCATTAACGCTGAGGCGGAAGCAGTTTGTTTGGTCTTCCTTTTCAGCAAAGGGGGTCCTTAAAAACTGAGCATAGATAGGCCCAACACTTGGCCAGTTGGTGTCGGTCAGCATCCGGGCACGTACGTATATTTCGTTGCCACCCGCGACAATATGCGAAATGTCATAGGGGCCAATTTGGGCATGTTCTTTATCCGTATGGCGGTGTTGATGGAATGATTGCCAGAATAGACCATCAGAGGATGCTTCAAGGATGACGGAAGCCGTGTCGGCGAAGCGCTCGTCAAATTGGATTTTTGGGTAGGTGTGAGTACGAATAGTGAGACGAGCTGAGCCAATTTCAAAGGGGATCGGAACGCGGTAGGTGACGATCCCTTCCTGATTCGCCGTGGAAGGCATCCAATACTTAGCTACCCCGAGACCTTCCTCAGTTTTTAGAATAGCATTTTCCCAGCTATGCAAATACTGTGCCTGGGTTTCATCGGTCAGACGGAAAACTAATGTGAAGTCACCTTCGGGCGGTGGTAGGTAGTGAAGATCCTCTGGGGCGACGGGCTCTTCGAAATCAAGTAACTGAAAGGTAGTGAGCGCGAGGATTCCTACACCGGCCGCCGTTAGGACGTTTCGACGGTTAAGAATAATTCCCGATTGCCTAATTCTATTTAATTCGGTTAATAAGTGAGCCGCATCTTTAAAGCGTTTGGATGTGGAACTCGAGAGACAACAAACAAGAAGTTGTCGAAACTCATTATGCGGTAACGCTGCAGCTAACTGATTGTCAGAGAAACGTGCTACGTGGTGTAACTCGATGTCGTTCTCCGCATTAATCAGGCGGTGGACAGACTTGCCCGTTAAAAGGTAAAGAAGTAGTCCCCCTAACGCAAACACGTCTGTTGCCGGAGTAATATGGGCATCTGGTGCCAGCACCTGCTCAGGCGCCATGTACGGCACGGTGCCAGCGAGACCTACTGCGACGGTGTGGTCATGCTTTGCGTCCAGTGCTAAGCCAAAATCAATTAGCACTGGCTCTCCGTCGTTGATGATAACGTTATTGGGGGTAATGTCACGGTGAACAACATGTTGGACATGCAAGCCGGATAATGCTTCAGTAATCGCCGTGACCCAGCGGAGAGCCGTATCCTCGGTGATAGAATGAGTTTTTAAGTATGATGCTAGCGTTGGTCCTTCAACAAATTCCATGACGAGAAAGGGACGACCGTCGTGAAAGTCTAAGTCGTGGACCTGTACGATATTTGGGTGCTGAGCATTAGCGAGAATCTGACCCTCACGTATTAGACGATCGTGTCGTGTCGTATTTTGGTCCACTCTGTTTTTGAGAACTTTGATGACTACCACCTTTCCAAGGGTGGGGTGTCGAGCCAGGAAGACATTGCCTTGCCCACCGGACTTGAGATGTCCTATGACAGGGTATTTTCCAAGTTGGTAAACATGTTCCTGGTTGTTCAAATCCACAATGGCGTCATCAGTTTGTGATTCGACGGAGAAAAGGGTCGGCGTAAGCGTTGGACTGGCCTCGTGGGAACGACTGTACGCGTTAAGAATGAGATCTTCGTAGTTTGGATACTGGCGTAGATAGGTGGATATCGATGTTCGGCTGCCATCCGACGTCGGATAGGCAAGCCGAAGGAACATCAATTCCTGGAATAGACTTGGGACTAGGGGCGTATCGATTTCACTCAGCAACTCATCAAAGGATGCGTCTCTATCAACTTTTAGTAGAGCCTCATATTTGTCACAGAGATGGTCTAGTAAGAGTTCACTGTCATCGATGGGGATAGGCGTGGCTGGATGAAAGAGATCAGTCATCAGCAAGTTCCTTATCCAATAGCCGACGCCAGTGGTTGCGAATTAGATTGAGTTTTCGCTCGATCGTTCGCTCATGAACTGATAGTCGTTCGGCAATTTCGCTATTGGCGAAGCCTTCGAATCGTAAAAGTGCAATCTCTCGGAGTCTTTCGTCGGGTAGGTGCTCGATCAACAACTCGCACTGCTGGATCATCATCACAACAAACTCTGGGGTCGGCGCGGCCCCGGCAACGGAATTGATATTTAATTCTGCCGTCTGTTTGTTTGGGTCGGGAATTGCGGATTCCGTACGGATTCTACCACTCCCACGTTTTTGCCTACGTTCGTGGAGAGACTGCTTGATAGCTTTACGGCAGGTTAGCATCACCAAAATTTGCCACAAATCCCATCTATCCGCGAGATGATGGAATTGATCTTCTTTCATACGATGAAAAAAGCTTTGGAATGCATTAATGACAACATCCTCTTCGTCAGGCATTCGGCGCGGAGTGGTCGAAAAATATTTTCGCGCTATAAAAGTGAGCCGGGAAAAATATCGCTCCCAGATTTGTGTTACCGCAGTGTCCGAACCGCTTCGTAGTGCCTGAAACCATTGGGTAACAGATGAGTTTGATAATGATTCAACCGTGGTCATAGGTGTAAACTAGTGGAATAAACGACACGATAAGCCAACCGAAGTTTGATATATAGTAGTTTAGCCTATGTGCAAAATACACCGAAATATATATGAGGGACGGTTGATGGGTTATTTTTTATTGCGTTCCGGTAACCCATAGGCACCCTGAATGTTTACTTGGTTTTCCACCCATTTTTTTAGTATTAGATAACCTGGATCACTGGGTTGGTATCGGCGTCCCCCCTGGTGACCGTCCTCTTTACCTGACTGAACATTGAGCGGTTTGCGGATCAACTTAGAATTCATAATGTCTTCGGTATTCACCCGGTGCTGAAGAATTCGGTAATTGATGAGCAATTGATCGACAGAAAGGTAGCCGACCTGGTCGGGAGGATAGAGTTCCAGCGATGGAACTCGGCCTGGTTCTCCGTGACAAATCATGCATGAACGCTCGTCGCCTCGGAGGACTTTGGTCATTTCAGGCATGACGTAATCTCGGAAGTAAACAACATCGTTAAAAAACTCGGCAGGAATATTAAGTTTACCGTCCTTAGAACCAAATCCATGGTCAGGTTCCTTGCTGACAGCTGCCAATAGGGACTTTTGGAAGGCCCCTTGGCTTTGTGAAAGTACCTTGTTGGCATTCTCGAGCACTTTCTTATCTGTTTCAAATGCCCGCAATGCTTCCAATGCGACTAGAATTTCCGGATTCCTTTTCATTGATGTCTGATTGGCAAGATCCACTGCCAACTGCCGACTACGTCGGTCGGCCTTTTCTGATAATTGGTCAAGGAACAGGCTGAGGGCACGCGTCCTTAGTTCTTCGTAAGGGTCAATCGGCGGTAAAGCTTTGGGGTCTTTCACCACTTCTGGTAGTTTGGTTTTATATTCTAAAATCCAAGGAACGCTTTGCATCCAGTATTGCGCATGAGCGTCGTTGGATATTTCAACCGGAAACGCGTTAACTAGGTTCTCAAAATGGAGATCAGGATTTTCGGCAACGGCTTGGCCAAGACGATCGGCGATATACCAAGTGGCATCTCGGAGTTTCCGAGCTTCCGCTTTGGCAGCGACATCTGTGATTGCCTCTAATTCCGTGTCAGTAAGGTATCCTGTTAGATCGGGAATTAGGAAGTGAAGAATTTCATCCTTTTGTTCTTCACTTTCCGGAATGATCCAGCGAACCTTGGCGAACATTTTTAGGATAGGCTCGGATAGTTCTTTTCTCCTTGGTGGATCCAAGGCCCCACGCCACAATTGTGCGAGCATGGGTTCGAGTTGTTCGGGAACAGCAATCAGGGAGACCAATCGGGGATCGCTGATCGATTCAGATGCGAGAGGTCGGATGTGTTCGGGCCCGTTAATCGTGAGATCAACAAGTATCTCCTGCAAGTCTTCGTTCGGAATGTTGGCGGCTCCCTCGATCGCAGATAGGAATGACGGCCCGTATTCATTGGGGGTAGTCACTTTGAGTTGGTCAAGGTGATCAATCACCGCGTTCCCGAAAAGGTCATCGGCAAAAGTCGTCCAGTAGCCCAATTGACCAGGACCGCCATCGCCCCCTCTCTGCTTATGATAGGTTGAGGCTATGGCTACAAGCCGTGTGGTAAGGCGGTTAAATACCTGTGGCTTTGATTCTTTGGATTCGTTGCGTAACGTTCGTAGTTCAACAAACAGAGAAGCTAGTTCTTTGTAATGGTGTTCTTTCGAACCGTTGGCGATATGGCCGTTGACAACAAAAAGAGCGTGGCTTTGATATCGAATCGCCAATTCAGTGAGGGCTTCATTTTCTGGTCGGGTTAAAAGAGCGATCCATGATTTGTTTAGGGCCTCCCGTACCACGGGGTTCCAGACCCACCATTGCCAGGCACTTCTTGTAGCCCACGAGCGAACGGCCGGATGAGGATCGTGGTTCAGGGCATGATCTAACAGATTGGTAAGGGCGGTGTGATCCAGACTTGATTCCGGCATTTCACTGTCTACGAGCATGATCAAAGATCGTAATGCAGCTTCTCTGGCAAAGTCGTCACCATTTCTTGCGGTTTCGAGTACCTGATTCCAGCCCTTGTCATCAATTAACGTTTGGCGAACTGCCCAATGAGCAGCTTCTCGTACCTGCTTAGAACGGTCTGACAAGCGTTTGATTAGGCGTTCGGTGTATTCTTCCTGATGCACGGCACCGAGTGTCAGTGTTGCATAGTAACGGACTGCAGCAAGTGGATGTTCCGTGTATGGCGCCGCGATTTTAGCCAGGTCTGGATTTGCGTCGACATAAATTCTTCTTAGTGTTGCGACGATTTCTTCGAGGCTGGCGTCTTTGGCAACTTGGTAGTCTGCGACATCAATGACATATTCCTCTTCCGGAAAATATCGCGACAATGCATTCAATGCATAACTGGTGGAAACGAATCCAGTTTTTGAAGCGATTTTCCACATGCCGGTGGGCTTTTGATTACGTAGTAGGTTGTCAATCGTGGCCTTTACGACAGGGTGGTCTACGGGAAGTCCGTAGGCATGAAATGCAAGGAGTGACGTAGAGGTAGGGCTAGGGTCGGATGTGGTACCATCAGACGTTACCCACTTGCCTTCCTTTAGTGCACCAGGATTAAAGCCCCAACCGCCATCGGATAGTTGAGTTTCAAAGAGGCGATTTAGGTCGGCTTCTACGACCGCATCGATCTTGGACTGTAGTTCCTGCGCCTTAGAGATCAATTCCTCACGCATTTTTACGTCGGTTATGCCTTTTGCTATGTTAGTTGCCTGTTCAACGTAATCACTTGGGAAATATCGTTTGTAGAATTCGATGCGGTGGCCGAGGTCGTCGGCATATTTGACATTGATACCGAGCATCTTATTCGCCTTTTCTTCCAAGGCCCGGAAGAATCTTACTTCCTTTTGTTTCGCCCACGCGTTGGCTAAAATCTCACCGGTATAATTGTAGACCACTCCCTGGCCGACATTGGCTCCGGGGCCCGCGGCATTGATACCACCTGGGTCAGCCGACTGTAGGATAAAGTTTGCGGTGCGGAATTGCTGCTTACTTTGTAATTTACGTGGTTGGGTGACCCGTTCGAGTGCGACAATAGCATGGCCTGCTACTCGAGTACCGGCCGGGCCGTCTCCGAGGTCTAGGGGCGGCAAACTTGTATTATTCGCAGCGTCTTTTAATACGTTGGTTGGACGGAGCGACTGGTAACACGTATTTATCAAATGTCGCCATAGCTGTACGTTTTGCGGCCGATATCCGTTTTCAAACGGTACGGCAGGGCCCCACACACCAGATTGCGTGTGACAGCTCATGCAATTGGTTCCTAGAAGATTCCCTGTATCGCGAATTCGTCGGTCGACGCTCGCACCACGTGGGCGGTTTGTCAGCCATGCATCAACCTGGCCGATGTGATCGTATAGTCCATGCCGAATAGCGCGACGAGCATCCTTGTAAGGGGCGGGTTGTACACAGCGAACCTCAAGGTCATAGGCCGGTGTATTAGCTTCAACACGCAGGAAGTAAGTTTCGCCTGGATTGAGTAATCGATTGATCGCAATTCGGTGCTGTTCCTCTTGCTGGTGGTTACGCTCATTCTCATTCTTTCCAATCGTATATTCTTCAATAGGAATAAGACGGCCAGGTTCATAATCAGCTAGGCCTTTTGCGGAATCCTCAGGATTCACTCGATAAGCTCGGATACGAGCGGCAACCTGTTGGTCAGGTATCGACAGACAGATTGTCAGCAATTTTTTTGCATCTCCAGTGAAGTCCAGGCGGAACCAGTCATCTCCGCTCTTTCCATAATCACCATTGTCGAAGTATTCGATGTCATCGGCACTTCCCAAGATGGTGAAAGATGTGTCCTGGTTGCTATCCGAAAGTACTATCGGTTGTGCCATTTCGGGAGTGTCATTTGGTTCCAATTCGATTCCGGTCGTGCTACCGAGTGTGTGCCGCGCTGGTAAAGCTAACAGTTGATAGGACACTTCCACCTTTGCATCATTCGGCCACTTAACTGCGAGCGGCGGTTGATCGGTCTTGCGGATATTGCCCGGTTCACGCCAGCGCGGTGATTGAATCATGGTGAGTGGAGTTTGTTCAGCAGCAATGGTCAATCGGTACAGCCCAGTAACAGGTGCTCGATAATTTACGTGGACGTCAGAGTCGTGAGAGTGTAACACTTTGGACCAATTGGCCGTCGGCTCCGTATAGATTCCAAACGCATTGACATCCCGTAAATTGTCTGTCTTTGCAATACGCGGAATTGAGTTAGGGTCGTCAGCCTCGATTAATTTCAATCCTGTGCGAAGTCGCGCATTAGGGAATAGTTTAGAAGGTTGGTTTATGCGAATAGTCGCTTCGAATGACTCCCCAGCTGTGAGACGGAGGTCCTGAGTGATGGGGGAATTACTAGAGACGATACCGTCTGCGGTCTTTGGAAAATCGCTCCCTAGTAAAAGAGCATGAAAGGTGGCCAAGAGGGCTAAAGATGTAGTAAAAATTGAGGAAGGCATTTTTTGATTGCGGCATATATAGTTTGGCTTGTTATTCGTTCGAAACATCGATTATAGCAGAAGATTCCGCTTTTTTGCGGGAGGGGAGTTTAGCTAAGCAGAAGTATAAGCAGCATTAGGATGATCGATACGGTCGAGGCAACGAAAATCGAAGTCCATAATTTGCGATGCAGTTTGAGGGTGAATTGTATTGAGTCGATCGAAGCTTCGGTTTTGATTTTTGCGAGTTTAAGTAAGACACTCAAAGGAAAGATTAAAAAAATCCCACAGACGATGATGGAATTCCCGAGTTCGGATGACGGTTTGTCATTAGCCAAATGCTGGACGCTCGCTCGAGAAAATAAGCCATATAGCAAGACGGCAATATAAAATATTCCAATTCCCATGATGGTACGCATCCGATTCAGGTCCTTCGCGATCAACGACAGTGTTGTAGTTGTCTTGAAGTCAGTGGCTTCTTCCAATTCAGTGCCATATCGTTCCCCTATTTCCGGCGGTAGGAGTGTACAAGGATTTGGGCCGCCAATGGCGTCAGCAGGCGGAGAGACGGAATCATCCAATGGATCATTGAATAGATCAGGTAACGCGATCAACGCAGGTTTCCACGCACCCCGTTCCCCAGACTTGATTAGCGTGGCGTTCTCGCGCAGAGCTGGTTGTGATAATTGTGAATTCAGCTCGTCAAACGTGAACGGACCAGTTTCATTTCCTAGGTGATCTTTGATGTACCACATAACAATAAGATCTTTGAATTCGGTGTTTTATGAGTTAGTTCAATGAATGAGTGGTATTATTTTAGAGTGAATTGCAAACTCAGATATGGATACACGTAAAAAAATAGAATGAACGAACGCACTCCGTTTTATCGAAATACCTACCGTCGTGACGATTTGATTCTACGCAGGAAGAAGATTGCAGCGAGCATCCCGGATGGAGACGTGGCCCTGTTTGTCGGCGCTCCCGCTACAGGTGCCTTTGATGTATTTAGACAGTACAACGACTTCTATTATTTAACAGGGACGGAGGTTCCACATAGTTATTTACTGATATCGGGGGATACTGCGGAGTGTACGCTGTTTTTAGAGCCATTAGATTCCCGCATGGAACGGAGTGAAGGGCCGATGTTGAGCCTAGAAGACGCATCGGCCATCTACCAGCTGACTGGTATCGAACATGTAAAACCACGTCACTCATTGAAGGCAGCCTGTGCTCACGCGAATGCAGTTTGGTTCCCAAACGAGAATCAAGAATCAAGTCAAGCTTGTCAGGACACGATTCGGCATGCGTTCCATAGTAAAACTACTGACCCATTTGACGTTGCCGTCACACGTCAGGAGATGGTGGCTAGTGAGCTAGGTTTGAGGCAAACTCCTAAGAATTGCTTAACTGCTCAATTAAATTCGATGAGGTTGATTAAGGATTCGACCGAAGTGCGTTGGATGCGAAGGGCTGGGGAATTGACGGCGCGGGCAGTTAATCTGGCTATGAAATCGACTAAACCTGGAATGTTCGAATTTCAATTGGGCGCCATCGCCGATGCTGTATTTTTAACCGGCGGAGCTACACGAGGTGGATATCGACCTATCATTGCTACCGGCGAGAATATTTGGAATGCCCACTATTTTAGGAACAACACGGTCCTGAGCGATGGTGAACTGGTGATCATGGATTATGCGCCCGATTTGCATTACTATACGAGTGATATCGGAAGAATGTGGCCTGTCAATGGTTCTTACAGTGCTGTTCAACGAGAACTTTATGGATTCATTGTCGAGTATCACAAGCTTTTACTCGACACCATCGCACCAGGATTAACACCCGAAGAAATTCATGAAGAAGCAAGGGTAAAGGCATTACCCTTGATAGATGGCTGGTCTTGGTCTCGAGATGTTTATCGACAGGCGGGAATCCGTGTGGCGGAGTTTACCGGACATTGTTCGCACACTGTTGGGATGGCCGTTCATGATAATGGCAGTTATTTCGGTAGACCGATCGAGCCTGGCCTGGTCTTTGCATTAGATCCCCAAATGTGGGTTCCTGAAGAAAACCTGTATATACGTGTAGAAGACACGGTCGTTATTACGGAGGACGGGTATTTGAATGTTACCGCCGATGCGGTTCTGGAGTTAGACGACGTCGAAGGATTGATGGCACAAGTTCCAGTGTTCGATGAACTCATGCCAGCGTTTAGGAATTCAACAGAGGGATCATAGAGCAATGGTCGGTAAGGATATCTATCCCGTTTATATGATCTTAGGATTGGTGGTTGCAGTCTACTGTTCACATGCATTTGGTATGAGGCCGCTGTCACAGGATTACCATCTCGTGAAGCCTGAACTTGTGCCGTGGCACCATCAAACCACGCCGAGTGATTGGTACGGTTTCACGCTGGAATTTACTGACGGGCTGTCTATTTCAAAGTGGCCGTCATGCTGGGATTTCTTTATCGAGATGATCGTATTCCTAAGCGGCGCGGTGCTGCTGGGAAGATTCCAATCAAAGTCTGGTGTACGCAATATCACTGCAATCGTTTCAGCCTTCGGTATTTCCGGCGTCCTGGTGGCGCTTGGGGTGATCGTCGAGTCAATCGGCATTTCCCAATCTGTCGTCCCCCTAAATGCCTTGTTGATCATGCTAGGCGTATTGCATCTGGTTGGTTCAATATGCTTATTGATGCCGATTCAACGGATACGTGTCCTTGCAGGTATTAGTGTGATGTGTGTCGTGAGCCACTGGACATTGGTTCAGTTTGTAATTGGCGGAGATGTGTCAAGTGAAACGAGTATTACCGATCAGACGCAGTCTGTTGAGTCGGAAACTCCCCCGCAAACAGTATGGGATAATAATTCGGGGGTGACTTCTAAAGTGGCAGAGTTCCTGGAAAAAGCGTTGCCGATGTCGATACGTAACAGTGGTTTGTCCAGTGACTTTCAGAATTACAATCCGGTAAACATTGTTGCCTATTTGGGCCTGCTGTTTGCCGGAATGATTGGTCTGCAGGTCTTGAAGGGGAGTCGTTTGACGCAAAAGATTCTTGGGTTCGTGGGTCTAACACTGTTTTGCATCTGTGGTAGTTTGGCGTTAGCCTACGCGGGCATTCCAGCCGTTCCTGGTTTAGCATCGCCACCTCATATTCTTATGGCAGCAGGGTTTGCTTTCGGATTATTGGCAATTGCCACTCTTTTGACCCAACCCGTGAAGTTGAGGATATTCTTTACACCGTGTGTGGCCTTGGGACTATGTAGTGCCCTAGTTTATGTGCTGGAGAGAGTGGTAGGAGCGGCTATGCGGACAGAAGCTGCGAAACATTTAGACCCGATTTTGAAACCTATGTTCGGTGAGCATTGGTTGAAATGGGAGCCAATCGTCTTCTACAACCTGATCTTTTGTGGTTTCGTGGCTCTAGCTATGTATTGCTATAAGCGACGAATAGGATTTAGCCTTTAACCAAAAAGAGGAGGAATGGTTGGTGACTCCTCTACAATTCGAATGAGCTCGGCTGGGAATTGGGATTGGAGGCGTAATTCGCCCAAGTCAAAGAAAGTATGGAGAACCAACCCCAGAAGGTGTGCCGGATTATAAGGTGTGCTTATTGGTTCGCCGGCATGCCGATCGCTTTGACCGATGACCTGCCCAGGTATTGTACCGCCTCCTGAAACGAGCAGACTCGTGAGATTTCCCCAGTGATCGCGACCACCGTTCTTGTTGATTCTGGGCGTACGTCCCATCTCACCGGTTACGATCAACAACACTTTGTCCTGAAGTCCACGTCCATAAAGGTCATCGATAAAGGTTGCAATGGCGTGATCAACCTGTCTGGACATTGCTGGAAACGCGGTCATATTTTTGGGGCTGTTTCCGTTGGCGTGGTGGTCCCAACCGCAGTCGGATACAGTAACGAACCCGCAACCTCTTTCTACTAAACGGCGTGCCAGTAGCATTTGCAGTCCGAGTAAATTAGATGTGCGTCGTAGATCGCCATAGCGATTCATAGCTCGCATATCGAAGTACGATGTCGTGTCGTAAGCTTCTAGCGTAGATTTGGACTCCTGCTCCAAGTCAAACGCATCGGCGACTCCCTGAGCAATGACGTCAAATGCTTGCTGTTGGAATTTGGTGGCACCTTCAAGCATGCCACTGGTATCAGCAAACCGTTTAATTCTGTCCAGTCGTGACAGGAGCATACGTCGATCTGTAAACCGCCCTGAGTCGATCTTAAGCTGGAGATTGTCCTTTAGTTCACTTCCGCCGGCGGGATCGAACGCTCCAAAGGTTTTTCCTAGTGTTCCGGGCGAAGTTAACCCAGGAAGGGCTCTGGTTTCGAAATTACTACCAAGTTTCAAGTCAGGTTTTATTGCTTCTGGCTTGAGAAGGACGTTGCTGGGGATTCCTGTCTCAGCGTGATTCGTTCCTGCGATTCGTGAATAAATTGCGCTCATCGTGGCTTTGAATGGATTCCGTGCACTAATGACATCCTGATAAGTGTGACCGGAATTCTTACTTTGATAAGATCGAAGGATAGAGAAACGGTGCATCCTGGACGCGAGGCGAGGGAAGGTGGACCCAAACGTGATTCCCGGCGTCGTGGTTGGAATCTCCCCAGTGATACTTCGGATTTCAGGCGGAGCATCCATCTTTGGGTCGAAGAACTCTATGTGCGAAGGCCCACCCTGAAGAAATAGTAGCACGACAGCCTTGTCTTTAATGAAGGTGGTATTTTCTTGTGCCGCCAGAATGGATGGAAGAGTTAGAGCACCTAATCCGGCTCCGCCGATTCGTAAAAACTCCCGGCGGCTACGTGAACCGTGGGATGATCCTTCAGGTTGTTCGCTTATTGATAACATTGGTAGGTCAAGTTACGGTGGTTCATCTTGGCATGCCTGCGGCATTTTAAGCGTCGGGAGATTTATTCTAACAAAATCTAATCTGATCACGATACGCGAAAATTAATCCGTTCCCTGTGAAACTTAAAACGCTCTTAATCTCAGGTGAGTGTTCCATCCTGGGACCAAGAGCGTTTTTTCGAGTGATGTTTTCGTGGGAGCGGACTAGGACTCTCATTGGTTAATTAAATGACTCTCCATTATTGTGAAGTACTCCCACCTCATCGTGGGTTAAAAAGGCCCACCGCCGAAGTTTTGGCATCCAAACTGCCAGAGACTTAGGATGAGACCTACGACGAAACTCGTCGGCGGTCCATTCGTTACGAATTTTTTGACAGCGTTCCTTGATTTGTGCTGGAGTAGGATCTAGGCGTACCATAACCAACTCTCCTTTCGTAATTCGAACCGTTCAGTTGGCTATTACCAACCTTTATTTGTAATACGTAATTACTATGCACTTTTCGTGCCAAAAACGATTATTCGAACGTAAAGCAATTAGCTAGCCACTACTGAAGAGTTGTGTATCGTTTTTGAACACCAAAATGCCGCGAATTGCGGCACTGTATTATTTCGTGATACTTTTGGGAATGTTTGGCAGCGTGGTGTTTTTAGGAATTGGGAGGGTCCCACTTATACAATGTTCGACGAATGCTTTCTCAATTCTCGTGATTTTAGGGTTCCGAAAGTTTCCATGCGCCCCGTCGAGGATCGTGATCAATGCGGTGGGTACCTTTGCGTTCTCTAGGGCGTTATAGAGAAGTGTGGATTGGTTGAAGGGGACGAGGCGGTCCCGGCTGCCATGAATACAGATCAGTGGGGGATCGTTTTCGTCGATATATGTTAATGGATTGGCTGCCTGAGTTCGTGCCGGTACTTGCTGTATAGGAGCACCAATTAATTGTGACTCGGGGCTATTTTCGGCATTGTGTTCAATGTTGCTGGGGAAATCATCCATTTTTTGAAAATCGGTTGGCCCGTAATAACTAATACCACCAGCCACGCGGGAATGTTGATCAAGGTGCTTACCCAGGGTTCCCTCCATTTTCGGGTTGTTACCTGTAACGCTGACCATTGTTGCTAGGTGCCCACCAGCCGAGGCTCCGAGTACTACTGTTCGTGTCGGGTCGATATGGTATTTGTCTGCGTGCGCGTATAGGAAACGGATTGCCGCTTTACAATCATGCAGTTGGGCCGGCCAGATGGCTTCCTGCGACAATCGATAGCCAATGCTAGCGCAAATAAAATTGCCGGATTTAACATAGTCTTCGAGTGGCTGACGGCCAGCTGCTTTACTTCCAGAACGCCAAGCCCCCCCGTGAATAAAGATTATTAAAGGAAGCTTAGCCTTTGATGGTTCATTGGGGTGATATAGGTCGAGCGACTGCCGCGGATTTTTGTTGTTAGCGTATTGTAGTTCGGTGACTGTAAAATTTCCTTTTGGTCTACCAAAGTGGCGTTCGTCCTCTGCAGCCGAAATTTTACCATCGGCATTGGAATCTAGTTGCTTAAATAGGTCCGCGGGAATACCGATTAGTTCTTTACCTTCAAGGACACCATTTCGATCTTTGTCAAGTCGTTGAAATTCTTGGCTAGGTGCTGCTGCTAGGATTTGGGTGAAATGCAACGGCAGCACGAGTAGAAGCCATAGGGTCGTTTTGTATATTGTGTTTACTGGTATCATAGGAACTGACAAATGTGTCAAAGATGTTAATGAGAGGTCATTCTTCATGCGAATAAAGCCAGTATCCCTAATCGTTATCCTGTTTGCCAGTATTACGGGGCCGTTTGGTCAAATATCAGTTTTGGCTGCGACACGCCCAAACGTCGTCTTAATTATGTGCGATGACATGGGATATGAAGGTGTGAGTGTTTACGGATCGTCGACCTATGACACACCGAATTTGGACGGCCTTGCGAAATCGGGGCTGTATTTTAAGCATGCCTATTCGACTCCAATCTGTACACCTTCGAGAGTACAGATTATGACGGGCAAGTACAATTTTCGAAATTACGTCAAGTTTGGTCTTTTGGACGCTTCCCAAAAGACATTTGCAAACTATCTACAAGAGGTTGGATATGAAACGGCGATCTGTGGAAAGTGGCAATTGGGAGGAGATTCGTCAACCGTTCGGAAATTTGGATTTAGCACACACTGTCTTTGGCATTTAGATGGGCGCGATTCTAGATATTGGAACCCCCGAATCTCACGAGACGGTGAGTTGTTAGAGAACCTGGATAAGTCCTTTGGTCCTGACGTGATGACCGACTTCGCGTGCGACTTTATTCAGCAAGATCGGGATAATCCTTTCTTACTCTATTTCCCGATGTCACTACCACACTGGCCGTTTGTGCCCACACCGGACTCTGATCAAGGTGGATCACGAGATAGGAGCGGCAAGTATGATGGACGCGCTGGTGGCGAAGAATACTTTCCCGATATGGTTAACTACCTCGATAAATTAACTGGAAGGATAGTAAGGGCGTTAGAGACTAGCAAACAGCTCGAAAACACACTTATCATTTTCACCTGTGACAACGGGTGCGCTATCAATATCACCTCGGAAATGAAGGGGAGAAAAATAAAGGGTGGAAAAGCCTCGCTACCTGACAATGGAACTCATGTAGCGATGATCGCTCATTGGCCGGCGAAATTTTCGAAAGGAGTTGATAAAAGTACATTGGTTGACTTCACTGATATTCTTCCAACTCTTTGTGATGTAGCGGGTGTTGAGTCAAAAGAAGTGGTGACCGATGGTCACTCACTGCTGCCGTTATTTAACGGGACGGGATCATCTGGTCGCGAATGGGTTTACTGTCACTACATTCGAAATGGGTTTCCAAGTCGTCCGCAGGACCAAATGAAACAGAGTGAGATTCGACAAAAACAAGACAAGTTAATCGAACAAAAAATGGCGGGGGCTTTTGCAAGGACCGCGCGCTATAAGCTATATGCGGATGGGCGGTTCTACGACATTCAACGCGACGTCGAGGAGCGTCAGGAATTGACCAACGTGGAAGGCAAACAGCTGGAAATACGCAAAGAGCTTCAACGTGTACATGACCGTATGCCAAAGTGGGCGTACTTTGCCCAGCCTTGAACTGATTGGAGTCTGTGATAGTGAAGAGTATTGGAAATCTGAATTTGCGATATGTCGCAATCATCCTTGGTTTATTCGTACTGGGAGCGAACCGGCCGAGCATCGCAAAGCAACCGAATGTAGTTTTGGTTATTGCGGATGATCAGTCATGGTTCGACGCTGGTTGCTATGGTAGCCAAGTTGTTAAGACACCGAATATTGATAAATTAGCGCGTGAAGGTATGCGATTTGATCGAGCGTTTACGGCAACGGCGATGTGTGCGCCTACGCGCCAACAACTTTATACAGGCCTGTTCCCAGTACGAAACGGCGCATTTCCTAATCACAGCAAAGTGAAGACCGGCACGAAAAGCCTCGTGCACTATTTTCAAGAGGCGGGGTATTCCGTCGGACTTTGCGGAAAGAAGCATTTCGGTCCCGCTGAAAGTTTCCCTTTTGAGCCCGTTCCAAATAAGCAACTCAACGAATTTGTAAATCAAAAGTCGCCCTTTTTTCTGGTTTATGCGTCCAATAGTCCACACCTGCCATGGACCGACGGAGATCCATCAGCTTACAACCCGAAGACATTCGTGCTTCCACCCCACCTTCACGATAACAAGGAGACGCGAGCGGCCTTACGTAATTACTATGCTGAAATAACAGACTTCGACAGGGAACTTGGAGAGTTAGACCAGTTAGTAGAATCGGCGGGTAAAGAGAGTGATACGATTTTCATTTATACAAGCGAGCAGGGTGCACAGTTCCCGTTTGGAAAATGGACATGTTATGAAGTTGGTTTACATGTTGGACTGGTCATAAGATGGCCGGAAGGGATAAAAGCAGGCTCCACAAGCTCAGCCATGGTGCAGTATGTGGATATTTTGCCGACGCTATTAGACTTGTGTGGAATTAATAAGCCAAAAGAACTTGACGGCAATAGCTTTGTCGAGGTGGTCCAAGGAAAAACCGATGATCACAATCAATACGTCTTCGGGGTACATACTACTAGAGGCATTATCCTTGGGACAGAAAGCTATCCAGTAAGATCCGTTCGAAGTGAACGCTACAAGTTGATAAAAAATCTGAATCATGAGTTAGAATTCCAAAACGTCCTCACTGCAGGCGACGGTAGTAGCTATTGGAGCAGTTGGGTTCGGGACGCTGCTCATGATGCGAACGCTGCAAAACTGGTAGGCCGATACCTTAAGCGACCGGCCATTGAATTCTATGATTTAGACCGGGATCCGTTCGAGCTGAATAATCTGGCTGAAAACCACATTTATAGGAGAGAAATTCGTAAGATGGAGGGTGTATTGAAGTCTTGGATGAAGCAACAGGGTGATTTGGGGCACGAAACGGAAATGACGGTCAAGCCACATCGCACCATGCAATGAATTTTCCGGTTGCAGAATGCCGTTTGGCCTAAGCGAGTAGTTAAAGATTTAGAGGAAGCAGAATGGAACATTCAGACAGAAACCCGTTGGTCACCCTGCATGATTCCAGAGGCCGGATCGTTTTTGCTCAACCTTTAGTCTTCCATTCTGCCGCGGAAGTATTGTATAGCCAACCCTGGGAATGGGTGGCGACAGAAACGGAGCGAATTAAGATTCGCGATGCTTTCCAAAAGGTGTTGTTTGATCGCGAGCCAATTACGATTCGCGCGACGTTTGTGTTTCGCGGTCAACCCACTCTGTATGAATGCCATGCTGTACCGGTTGATACCAATGATGTTACCGTCATGACCACTTCCGTACCGATCTTGGAGGAGGATGAGGAAGTCGGTTTGACACCCCGAGAACATGAATGTTTGCGTCAATTGATCGCTGGTCAACAGACAGCCGATATCGCGTTAGAAATGGGTGTCAAAGCTACGACGGTGAACACTTACAAGCAGCGGCTCAAAGATAAAATCGGCGTCGACTCACTAGCAGGGCTGATCGCCTGGGGATGTCGTCATATAAGGTCCTAACGCATTTATCGTTGGACTATTTGTCTGCGGCTAAATGCCGGACGGCGTTCTCAACAATCTTCAATGCGACAGGTTGCTTGTAGACAGGGAAAGTCTCATGCCCCGGGCGAAAATAGAAGACTTTCCCCTTGCCAATATTCCAAATCATTCCACTTCGAAACCACTCACCGGTGGGCCAACGTTCTTCAAAAACCACTTCATCAGGCTCGGGGACGTGGAAAGGCTCATCGTACATTTCAGTACTGGGTAGTTGGAATTGAGCGGGAACATCTGCAGCAATAGGATGGTCTTTATCGATAGCGAATAGCGTACTTGGCTTGCCGTCATTTCGGTAAGCAGGGAAGCAACAGTTTGGCCAGTGGATCACCAAGTTCGTTCGACCATCGGGGTATTTCCGAGGATAAAATCGCGGTGTGAGCTGCTCATCTCTGTCGGGAGCATAATATCGGCGGGGCGGCTCAATGAATTTCAGGGATAGTTGTTCTGTTGGTATTTGTTGGAATCGAGCCTTAGCGTTGGTTAGAGTTCGATCCTTCATCGCCTCAACAAAAGGGGTCGCCCAGTGCGCGGAATGTAGAGCAACCAACGACAGTTGCCCTTTTTTGATCCTTTCTACAATTCCCTTTCCCTGTTCCGGCGTGATTTCGAACTGCCGTACGTGTCCCCACCAGATTAGGACGTCACAGGAGTCCAACACGTTGTCGGCTATACCCTTTTCAGGAGATGATAGATTGACAGAGCGAACGGAAATGCCATCTTTAGCACTCAAATATTCAGCGATCTGATTTCCTAGAAAGTTGTCGTAGGCCTCCTTTTGGCTAGGCTGTTGCTCGTCCCAGATCACGACATTAACTACTTCTGCCTGCGCTGTAGAGAAGGCGGTGCTGATTTGAATGAGGGCGGTGAATGCCAGTGTGTATATTTTTGCACGCATGATTTGTCCGTTTCGGGATAAGGCTTAGATGCAGGCTATTCCCGCGGGCCTTGGTTAAACAGGATATGAGTTCCAGATTTGCCGGCCACCGCAATATCAACAAAACCGTTACCATCAATGTCGGCGGCTCGAATCTGCAAGCCAATTCCCGCGCGGCCCTGATGAATCAAATGTCGGGAGAATGTTCCTGTTTTTCGGTCTATCGAGTAATAGACGATTTCAATAGGTTCACGGGCCCCTTTGTCTCCGCCGTTATGAGCAAAATAACGTTTGCCGGTAATCAGTTCGGGCTCACCGTCCGCGTTTAAGTCCGCCAAGTGTAATGCATGTAATTGCGATGTCTTTTCATCGATTAGGTGTTTCTCAAAAGCGATCGTCCCATTTTGCTCGCCCTGATTTTCCCACCAATATAATCCGTGAGCGTGTGCTTCTCCGACAAGGATGTCACTTTTCCCATCGTTATTTACGTCATACACGAGCATCGGCACCGAACCATGAATTTGCCAGTCTTTGTGATACTTCCATGTTGTCTTCAGGCAATCTTTACCAGGACTTTCATACCAACCGTGTCCAAGGAGCAAGTCTTTGTAACCATCACCGTTAATATCACCGATGCCCATACCGTGGCCATTTCCCCGCATCCCTACCAAGTTCTTTCTTAAAGCAGGTTCCAGCTTAGTGATAGTTTTCTTTTGTCCGTCCTCAATGACTTCAACCGTTGATTCTTTGGTGGTAAGCTCGTAAACGTATATCGGAGCATCTTTGGCCCAGGTGTTTACAATCCATTCAGGTTTCCCATCCTGATTGAGATCCGCCATCAATTGGCCTTCATTTTTTGATTCCTTGGTATCCAGCAACAATCGTTGCTCCCATAAATGCCCTAGTCGTAACCCTTCCGCTCCAGGGTTCTTATACCAATGTACTTCGGTCGAAAAGAATCCTCCGGCAATAACATCGTTGACGCCATCTGCATCAACGTCATAGGCGAAGTCGCCGTTGCTCTCGACATAGCCATTGACATCCTTGAAGTTACGTAATGGGCGTGGGCGAAACTCGGGGTTTTGGTACCAGAAGCGACCAGCAGCTACATCCGGTTTACCATCACCATTGAAGTCCGCAATATCGATCCCCTCGTTCGCATCGACTGCGAGCGGGACGAGTTTCCAGTGCAAGGTTGGTTCGACGGTGAGACCCACCTGTGAGAATTGGGCGAGGGCGACGATGGCAATGAAAATCCTGAGCTTCATAACGCAAATAATTCCGTAATTGAATGTCTTAATTAATAGCCTGACCAGCCTTTATAATACCATTTTGAATAACCGCGTAGAATTTGGTACGATCCTCCAAGATTCGAATATCATCAAATGGGTTTCCATTTATAACTAACAGGTCCGCGAGTTTTCCAGTTTCTAACGTGCCGACCTGATCCGACGCTCCCATTATTTCCGCCCCGGTTTTTGTGGCACACATTAGAGCCTCTTCAGCTGTAAAGCCGACGTAATTGACGAAGAAAGAGATTTCCTTAGCATAATCGCCATGGGGATTCCATGCGAAACCATAATCGCCGCCAAGGCCGATGCGTCCACCTTCTCGTAAGATGCGTTTGGCGCTTTCCACGCCTCCGTCAAGTGTTTCCTGATGGCCATCTATCACGGCTTGGGGCATGTTGAAAGCTGGCCCGTTTTCGATACTGGCGAGTTCAAAATAAAGAGCCGGAACGACCGGTACGTCGCGTTCGAGCAGCAGATCCATGGTTTCATTATCCATAAATGTTCCATGCTCCAGGCAGTCATAACCGGCAAGCAAAGCATTCTTTATGCCTTCGGTCGCGCGGCAATGCCCAGTAACCTTGAGCTTGTGATTATGAGCCGTTTCAACTACTGCATGCATCTCTTCAAAAGTCATGCAGAGTGTGTGGTGGTCATTGACATCGGGGGCAGCGGCGTCGCCAGTGGGATATGTCTTAACCCACTCGACACCATCCTTTACCAGTTTCCGTACAGCAGAACGGGCCTCCTCAGGTCCATTAATCAGAAGAACGAGGCCTTCCATGCCAATCTTACGGTAGTCTGGATTCCAATCCATCAACCCCCCGACGCCACAGATTTCTCGACCGTTGGCAGACAATCGCGGGCCAACGACGACATCCTCGGCAATGGCCTTCTTCAACCAGACGTCAATATTGAAAAGGCTTCCTCCACTGCGAGCAGAAGTGTAGCCGCATTCTAGTGCGAGTTTCGCGTTGGCGGCTGCCAAAAGGGTGACATATTCAACAGGATATTTGATATCGAGATCTGCCAATTCAGACACATTGAAATAGGTAGGGTGGAAATGTGCTTCAACCAATCCAGGGGTCACGGTCATTCCTTCGGCAGAAATGTGTTTGACCTGAGTGGAATCCAATTTCGGTTGGCTGTCCCGATCGCCTACATAGGTTATTACTCCGTCAGTGAAGTGTATAGCCTGATTCTCACACGCAGCCGCGCCCGTACCGTCAAATAAACGACAGCCTTCTATTACTGTAGTTCCGCTAGATGCCTTCATATTCGTTTCCTTACAACAGTGTTTGTTCTATTGTAACAGAGGATACGAGTGGCTTGTTAGTGCGACATCTCCGCCAACCGTAGGTATTAAACACGGCGAAACGGACGTTTATGAACGTCTACTTTGCAAAAGTCTTAACGCCCCTCGGTCATTGCACTTGTTCGAGCCGGACAAGAAGTAATTGATGAAATCGCAATTAAGACAGATGTAATCTTATGCCCGATTGCTTATGTTTCAGAACACATAGAAATCCTGTTTGATCTCGACACAGAGGCAATGAGCGAACTTGGCCCGCGAGTGAGTGTTGTCTTCCGTAATGCTGTCCAATTTGCGCGTAGGTTAAAAAGCATGATGCTCGTTCGCGGAAACAAACAAGAGACGCGCACTCACTGTCTCAATTGGTATTTTGAACATTTGAGAGATGGTCTCGCGATAGGCCATCAGCTGCGGTTCATAATGCTTTACCTTCGCTGGGAGATCTTCATTCTGTTTGCCGAGGTTATCGGTTTTGAAGTCAACGATGTCTGCAGAGACAACTCTGCCGTCGAGAATCCCAAGCACGATCCGGTCAACGTAGCCGCGTATCAACTGCCCACCGATTACCGCTGTTACAGGCAATTCGTTAAAAACCCGTATTTCATCGGTTTGTTTAAAATTGGCTAGGCTGGAATAAAAGGCCTGGGAGAGTGTAGTTGCTACACAATGGGTGTTATCAATGGAATTTAGTAGGGTGGACATTGAGTCTTGAAAATCGATACGCTTGTTGCTTAACGCTGTAAGCATGTCGGCAGTAGAAGAAGAGTTCCACCACTCCACGTGTTCGAATGCTGAATGTACAAGAGTACCGAAATTCAACGCACCGGCATTCTCAGGCCGGAATAATGCGCTTGAGTGAAATAGATCACCGCCTTCCATGCTGGATGGCGAAGCCGTTGCATAGCTTGAGTTTCCTTCGATGTTTTTCCTGCCGAGTTTGGGAGCGAAGGAGGGTCGATCGTCCACATGAAGTTGCTTGTCTGGCAGTCTTTGGTACCAATCTGGAGAGCCGGCAGAATAAATAATCGTGCCCGGTTCCTCGTTATAATCGCCGGAGATCGCAAATTGAATCAATGCGGCGACTGAAACAGGAGGTTGTTTAGGGGGCTTGGTTGCACAGGGACCAATAAGATACAGGGCATGAGCTGCCCGAGTTAACGCTACGTATAGTACACACATTGCTTCCTGAGCCTGTTCATGCAATGTTTCTTGGCATGCAGAACGATAAGGGTCTTTTAGCAGGGTTTGGATTTCTTGGCTACGGTAAGCAAAGACATTTGCTGGCAATTGGGTTTCTTTCGAACGTTTTACGGCAAGATCTGGTGTGCGGGTGAGTTTGTTTTCCAGCGTAGGCAGAATCACGGCATCAAACTCAAGTCCTTTCGACTGATGGATAGTCATGACTCTCACGCAAGCATCACTTTCTTCTGCGAAACGTTCGATTTCCACCGCCGCTATGAACTCTTTAAGTCTGATAGGGTCGCTTGCGGAGTATCCATCAGCAAACTCAACTAATTGTTCAACACGAAAGTGTTGAGTTTGATTCAAATTAGAACGTAAGGCGTCCGCGATAATACGCAGGTATCCGCCCAGTCCCTTCTCAAGCAAGAGATCCCATTCCCGTGTATATGCTGAGGAAGACATACTTGGGGTGCCAGCATCGGGGTTAAGTCTGGATGCGAGTGGTGAGCGGTTTATTCGGAATATTGCTTTTACATCGCCTGGATGCTCTAACAACTGGAGCCATGCCAGTATGAGCTGGACAGGATAAAAACGAGTTAATGGGTTTCCGCCTTCTTCACTCGCCGGAATACCATTTTCATTCAAAAGCTGTATTAGACGGCTGATTTCGTCGTTCTGCCGGACGAGTACACCGATCGTCATTTCTTTGTTTTGTTTAATCAATTCCCCTACTTGGGAAACCGTTTCCACTAGCGCATTTGACAAACGCTCCCCTTTATTAGCGCCCGCATCAGAGTTGCGATATTCAACGTATCCGGGAATCTCCAATGCGGATTCGTGATTTTGGAATTCGTCTGACCACTCGGCTAATGTTGGTCGAAGTTCGGCAAGCCTCGGGTGGCTCGTGAGATTGCCGAAAACGTCATTCACAAAATTCAAAACCTCGTCGGAGGATCGCCAACTCTTTTCCATATGGTCCGAGTTGAGGTGTTCTACCGAACTTGAGAGTGTATTAAAAATTTCCCGTCGTCCCCCGCGCCATCCATAGATAGCCTGTTTTACATCACCAACACAAAAAAGTGACGATTCAAGGCCCCCGGTTTGACGAGTCACTTCCTGAACAAGGTGTTCAATCGCATTCCACTGTTCCACGGATGTATCTTGAAATTCGTCCAGCAATAAGTGGCGGACATCACTGTTAAGCCTGTGATTCAAGTCCGCTGGGATTGTTTGGATATGGGATGCGAGGCGGGTAACATCTGAGAATTCTAGTTGGTTTCGCTGGCGTTTACGATTCCAAAATGAGGTTTCAAACCTTTCTAGCAATTCATATGTAGCAGCCGATTGATGGTGGATCTCAAGTGAGTAATACTGCCGCAGGTATTCGATCAGTGGTCTGTACAGCCCCACTAAGGAGGCAGGAATTTCTTTACGTGAATAGGTAGATTGGCCTCCAATGATCTTACCACTGAGGCCATTTTTGATAAGCCATTCGAAGTCCTTGGTGCGAAAGGCGGCGATGTCTTTCAAGATGGCGTTCTTAAATGTCGAATTTGGCTCGTGTCCTGACGATTGCTCTAGGGTCTGTAAGGCGTCATCTAAATCTTCTGACGTCATGGAGGTCGCATATAACAGGCCATTCCATGATTCAAGCGAGCTCTGCGCGTGAATAGACCTTAGGTTTTCCACCGCCTTTTGTAAGTCGAGGGTAACACTCCGTTTGCTTATCCCCTTATTCAAGAGCATTATGAGACGTGTCAGGTCCGTGTTTTTGCCATAGCGAAGTACGTCATTAATGGAGTTCTGGACAGCATCGGTGTATTCCGGACTACTGAAAATAGACCATCCCGGGATGAGACCGAATTCAAAACCTAATTGAGTCGCCCAATTTGCAAAAAATGAGTCGAGCGTACCAATGTTGAGCGAATGAAGATTGTGAATGACGGCATTGAAAGCGTTTTCTAGCTGGGCATGCGATTCAATTCCCGCATGCGTTTGTAGCTCGAAGAAAGACTCTTCGTTAAGAATGGCAGCGGCCAGTCGTTCCAGAATTCGATCCCGAATTTCACCAGCAGCCTTGCGAGTGAAGGTGGTGGCCAAAATGGCACGTGGTGGTACCCCCTTGCTTAAAAGATGGATGAAGCGATTAGATAAGCGGAACGTCTTTCCGGTACCCGCCGACGCCCGTATCAACAGGTGGTTGAGCATATTCATTGAGCCTCACTCCGATGGAATTGCAGAAGTGGGGAATCTAAGGCGGTAAGTCCAAGTAGATCTGCGTAATCATCGACCCGAGAATCGATAGAATCGGAAAGTGCACCATAGTTACCCGAGCGAATGCAGCGAATTGCCTCGATCGCAACGCTGTCCGCCTGTTGCAAAATAGCATCGTCCCAATCTGCAAAATTAACGTTGAGCCCATGACCGTCATTACTAAGTGAAATGTAGCCAAGTCGAACGGATGAATCCTTAGTGATGTCTCGGGTTAAATGCCGGTACATCGGTAGTTGAAGATCTTTCCAGTAGGGAGGTTTTGTGATTTGATGTGCTGCTTTTGGCGTAGCGACTTTGTCAGATGTCTTGTAGTCAAAAACCGCATATGTATTCGTGGCTTGATGGAAATCGATCCGGTCGATGCGACCATGAACCTTGCAATCAGGTGCCTCGGACGAGATTATTGCCGGTTCCAGAGAGTCAAACTCAACGTGCTGAATTTCCCAGCCGTCAGCACGCCATTCGGCTTGCCAGCGTGAAAAAATGCTGAGACGATGAAATACCTGTTCCAACTGCAGACGAATTGTGGGGTATGAGCTTTTGCCATAACGTCGACGGTATGTCGCTAACGCACGATCCCTTAGGTAGGAGTCAATTTCAACGGAGTCAATCGAATTCGCATACTCGGAAGTTCCAAATTGTTGAAGTACGTCATGGACTAGGAGCCCGAATGCTAAGGGCGAGAGTTCGACAGAGTCGTCCTCAACCGAACGAAGGCCCAAGACATAACGTAGGTAATATCGGACTGGACACTGTAAGTAAGCACGTAAGGAAGTAACGCTGTACGATTCCTGCATGTATGGCTCTAGTTTGACTTCTATTGCGGGAAGAGAAGATTCTGAGCTTAGCTGCTTGAGTTTGTGATTCGCGACGTTTACTCCCCCGGTACTGAAACGGTGGATTAGCTCGGCCTGTTGCTCAAGCGAGCCATGCAAGAGAAGTCGTGAGATGATTTGTGGTTCGCCTGATTGGTTTGCTCGTTTGGTAAACACAACCAAGTCCCGGCTATGCTTAAGAAGCGCGAGGGTGTATGCGTCGCGTGCCAGCCTGCGTTGGTTGTTGTTGATCCCCAAAGTCATCCGCAGGCCGTCAGGCAAAAAGGTGTCGGTATTAGATGATGACGGAACCGTTCCCTCATTTACACCAAGCAGCATGACATGGCTGTGATTCGTCCATGGTGTATCGAGCCAACCTGCGATACTGATACCGTTAATGCTATGCTGCCCAGGCGCTACGGCTTCAGTTATTTGATCGATTATTAAAGAGAGGTACTGCGTGGGAGTACATGGTTGCCCCAGCAGTTCATAAGCATCCTTGATCTCAGTCGCCGCTGAATTAATGGCTGAGAGTGCGGCTATCAGCTCCTGATCCGTTTCTCGATGAAGTGTCCGTGTTCCGTAAACTCGACTTAAGACGTTAAGGAATTCGGTCTGCAGAATCGCGACCATTGTGTCCTTGGTAATGAATGGTTGTAACCACCTGGATAACTCTGTCCACGCTTCTGCAAGATTTGCCCAGCGCTCGGGCAAAGCGTCCAAATTTGCTGTATCAAAAGGGAGTCGGCTCTCGTGATAATCGGCTAGCTCAGACATAACACTTACAGGATTAAGGCCTGGCGTAAGCGTTCTTAAGACTTCGGGATGTCTCAATATGGCAGAGAGTGATTTGTAGCTTTGTTCGGAAATGAAATTGGAGATTAATCGAATTAAAATACCTGGGCCAGTGGCAATCAGTTGCCGTCCGGCAGGAAGCGAAACATCGAGATCAAACTCGGCCAGTTGACGTTGAATTGGTAATTGGTCCGACGCATCCGGGGTAGAAATCAAAAGTTCGGCCGTTGATTGGTTTGGAGGCGACGTGGCGATGTGATCAGCTAAAAGAAGAGCCTGATGCTTGGGGTTTGCGGAAATGAAAACGCGATTGGGATCAATCGCAGATGAAGAAGCGTCCCATCGATCCGGGAGTAGGGCGCCGACACTGTCAAAGCATTCGTGCATATTATGTGGGGCAAAAACGAGTATCTTGGTTTGCTCGTTCACAGCACTCAGGAATTGGCGTTGGACTTTACTTAAATCGGCGCATCCAGCAACAACTAGGGATTTGCCGGCGGCAAGTTTAACCTCGTCTCGTTGAATCGCAATGACTCTGGCTGTTTGCAGGTCCCATACATCGTGCTGATCTAGCGTGCTGAGATATGCTTCTTGAAGTTTAGAAAGCTCGAGCCATCTAGCTTGTTCCAATTGGAGCCCCGAGTTCCCGAGGTATTTTACTACATCGTTAAAACTGATGCCGTCGCCAGACAACTCGCGATGGAGCCGGGCGACAGACTCTGCTATTTGCACCCAGGCAGAATTATTTGTTAGTGGGGGAGGGACTGGAAGGAAACTTCTTAGTTTGCCTGTACTGGAATTGGTTTTTAAAAGGTCTAGCCAGACTAAATGCTGAAAACTGTCGGAAGCAGCTTTTTTCGTCGCATACAGGGACTCTGGAAGCATCCCTATGGTGATAATCTCTGGGGGGAGGTACGCAAGATTGTCTGCGAGGGTATGTTCAACCAGTTGTTGCTGTAATTGTCGAACTGCCGCTGACGAAGGCAGAGCAATTAGACACTGAGATAAATCCAGAATGGACTCCCCTGCGAAAGAATCAAGAATCCAGTTGGATAGCGAGTCGATCGGTGGCTTATCCCATCCGATGAAATGTGGTTCTGTTACCACGTACGGTCCTTGGTTAAAGCATTAACGATATAAAAGCCATCATTGTAGCAAAACTCACTGTAAAACGGTTATTAACCAGCAAGATGTGGGCACGCCGCAGTCAGTGCTTCCAGTACGGAGGCGTATTTGTTGGTGCCTGAAAAGATAAAAGTCCGCCCAGTCTCTGAATCAATCTCAATGGTTAGGCCAATGTACTCGCGTGGTAAGCAACGTTCAAACTTTTCAGCCCATTCGATAAATGTGTAACCATCGGAGAGGTACATCTCGTCGACGCCGAGTTCAAGAAATTCGTCTTCGTCCTTGATGCGATATGCGTCTAAGTGAAACACGTTTTGGGATAAGGGATATTGATTGCAGATCACGAAAGTTGGGCTAGTTATTGAAGACGCGTTGCCGCCGAGCGCGACGGCAACGCCTTGTACGAACCGAGTTTTACCCGCCCCTAAGGTGCCTGTAAGAGCAATGGTGGTTGAATTCGGTATGCATTCAACGAAACGATGAGCGATGAAATCAGTATCAGCTTCTGAGGTTGCATGGAGCGTAGTTGTTAGGGAATTAGTGTTCATATCCATGTAGTGTAAGCTTGGTAATGTTGGCATTAGAGTCTTCTAAAGAGATCCCCTCTTCGTTGCGAATCACCCCGAGTTTATGAATATCGCGGTGATTGTTAGACGTCAAGTCAGCCGGAGTGAATTGTGGCGAAGCGGTAAATAATAACTCGAAATCTTCGCCGTCGTATAACGCTCGTGTTAAAGCGTTAGTGTCTGCTTTGATTTCTGAACGAAGAGGAATGGAGTCGGCATACAGGAGTGCGCCCTGATCCGCATTAAGCAATGAATGTAAATCGATTACTAACCCGTCTGTAATGTCTGTCATGGCGCGGACAGAGTTATGCAGGGATAGTTCCAATCCTATTTCGATTCGAGGAGTGAAAAGTAAGTGATGACCTAAAATACTGCCTCCCAATGGGCCAGTGACATAAATGTCGTCACCAACTATAGCTGTATTGCGATACTTAAGTCCGTCTGATGTTTGATGGCCCATGATCGTCACCGAAATAGTAAGCGGCCCGTCGTGTCGATTGAAATCCCCACCAATGATGTCGGTGTTGAACTCGGTCGCCAGTTGCAATAATCCTTCATACAACTCTTGCACCTGTGTCAAATTCCAGTGCATCGGAATGACAAGAGAAACCACAGCGTAGTCTGGACTTGCTCCCATAGCGGCGATGTCGCTGAGGTTCACGGCAATTGCCTTGCGGCCGATCATGCGAGGACTGTGACGGGAGACATCAAAGTGCACCTGGTCAACGATGATGTCCGTACTGATCACATGAGACGACTTGGGCAAGCTATGCATCACAGCACAATCGTCACCAATCCCCGTTTCATCTTGCGTTTGTTGCGCAAGTCGGGTTTCAAGCCATGTTAAGAATTGCTGTTCCATGGAATTAATTACCATAAACGTTAGGTTGTTCTTCAATACTATCCTAACGCTGAAACTTGACTTGGTAAAAGCCAGTTGTTATTCCTTGAAGAACTCACCAAAAAAGAATTCAGTGTCACGGTAAATGTAGAATGTGACTGGTTTACGGCTGGCTACGATTTCACTGTTGAGAATGTATTCAAGGTTGTCGAGGCTTAGCGTTTCCCATTTATGAATAGCTAGCAGGACGTCGCCCGGCCGAATTCCCTGAGAGCTGGCAGGACCCTCGTTACGAACCTGCATGACTTTCAAGCCACCCTCATATTTGTTTTTGCCTGGTAAAGTTCGAAAAGATACTGGGGAAACTCGAATTCCGAGTTCATTCCAAGCACGGTTGCTGGCTAAGGCGGTTTGTGGCAGCGAGGTCTCCATACCGAATTTGACCGTCTGTTGGTCACTGTCTCGAGTTAGCAATATTTCAGCTGTGCCAAATCCAGATTCTAATAAGTTGAGATAGAACTCCGCAGCCCATTGAAGTTGGGCATCACCAATTGATAGTAGGGCATCATTTTCTTGAATTCCGCTTGTCGCGGCTAAACCATCGGGCTCAATATTGGTGACGACGACACGAGGACTACGGTTAACGATTTCAGTGGTTAGTTGAATTCCGGTGGACATGCGTTGTTCTACAGCCTGACGCAGAATTCGATTCGTGACTTCCATAGCCCTGTCCATTGGAATAGCGAATCCAATCGCCTGCGCTCCAACTCGAACAGCCACGTTGATTCCAATAGCATCACCCTGAATATTAATCAGTGGACCACCGGAGTTTCCAGGATTGATACTGGCGTCCGTTTGAATCAGATCCTGATAAACCTGCTGTTCGGTCACCTGCACCTGACGTTGCAGGCAACTAACAATCCCCTTGGTAATGGTATCCTCATACCCATATGCATTCCCAATCGCTATGACTGTTTCTCCGAGCATAAGATCTGAGGAAGTAGCTACGGGCATCGTAGGGAAATCGGTGTCGCCTTCAATCTTGATGACTGCTAAATCTGTTTCCGCATCAACCGCAATGATTTGAGCAGCGTAATCTTTGACCTCAAGTGGTGACGAACGACTTAGTCGAACCTGGATCCGGTCGATGCCCGCGATGACATGATGATTAGTGAGGACGTATCCCTTTTTGTGAATAATCAAACCGGTTCCCATACCGTTGACCTCGGGATCATTACCGGCAAGTAGTTGCTGAGGTTGATTGGCCGGCTTGCGTCCGCTGATATTGACAACCGCTGGTGCTGCTTTTGCCACCGCCCTTACAACGGGCGTTGTACGTAAGTCGACTTCTATACGATCCTGGCTGTACCCAAAGGTACAGCCGAGTAACGCCGTCAAAAGAGCAATCAGATTAGCAAAACGGAGCCGAAACAATTAGATGTACTACCAGTTATTAAGCTGCAGAATCATTAATAACTGTATTTTCGACACAATCCACACGCAGGTTCAGCTGACTGTAGCCGGTCGTTAAACTGGGCCTATATTACCTAGGCTTCCCCGTTTTACTTTCGGTGCGAATGACTAACCGAAGGAATTGAAACATTAAAAACAAAAGCAGCGGGTAAACCGGCCATAAGCGTAACCAGGTAGATTTAGGCGATTCTGTAATAGGATTTCCGGACTCAAGTGCTGTGATATGACCGTCCCTAGTCTCTGGCATTTGTGCTATGTCGAAAACGGCAAAGATTGAGATCACGAAAAGGACCAATAAGAGGATGAAGCAACCGGCCGTTGACATGACTCCCTTGAAGGAATCGCCCTCAGTTGGGTTGCCATCAAAGATTTCTATCCTGCGCCCTTTCTTAAGTGAAAGACTGATGAGCTCGGACGCTTCCCTCATCGACGCATATTGTACCCAGGAACCGGAGGAGTCAGCATCGAGCAGTATTTCTAATTGGTTACCTAGATCTTGCTGATCAAATTCGTTTTGGTCAAAGACATCACTTTGAGTGTTTTGAACAAACTGAGTTGAATTCAAGGATAGGCCAGTTCTTCCCCAATTGAGAATGGCTCCATTTTCAAACTCTATATTCACGGTGATATTTTGGATGTCGTTATCTAAACGCCCCCCCATGGCGAAGACGTAGCGTGGAGTGCCCAACGCAGATCGGAGAAATAGTAAGTCATGGGTCAGGTGATTATAGATAGCATTGGTACCGGAATCGGCAATAGACGCATGGCCATGAAGGGTCGTTGGCAAGAAGTCCGATGTTGTTTCCGGTGGCAGGAGGGCAGCCAGTTTGCCACCCGCGTCAACACGAATCATTTCCAGTTCGTAGGCGAAGAGGCTGTCCGCGTCAGGAGAAAGGATGGCAACTGGAACTTGATTTTGTACAAGCGTGCGTAAAATGGACTGACTCAGATCCGTTTGCTGTGATTTAGCAAACAAAACCAGGTCGATATTCGGGTCGGCGAGGATGGATTCCCATTGACTACAATGGTCATCCTCGAATCGTTGGACGACGGAAAAATTGTCAGGCAGGAGTGATGGAGCGTACGGAGAGTCTGATTCCCCGATCCAGGCAACATTGAGCTTATGGGGTTGCATGCGATAGTTCCCGATTAAAGCCTGCGGATATGAAAGCCACCGTCGACGTTGAGTCTTTCCCCGGTTGAAAAAGACAATTCTCCGGAGGAAAGAATGCGTACGGCCGTGGCTACATCCTCGCCGGTCCCCCAACGTTGGATTGGGCTAAGTCCTTCAGTTATCAGGCGATCATATTTTTCCTTAACGGGTGCCGTCATATCACTTGCAATGACTCCAGGGCACACTTCGTATACAAGGATTTGTTCGCTCGCAAGGCGACTCGCGAAAACCTTCGTCATCGTTTCCAAACCCGCCTTTGCGATGCAGTAATCAGCCCTATTCTCTGAAATTGCATAGGATGAGATAGAATTAATATTTACGATGATACCTTGAGGAAAGCACTGATTTGAAAGCATTTGCTTCGCGGCTAACTGGGAGAGAAAGAAGGGACCTTTAAGGTTTGTATCAAACACCATATCCCAGGATTCTTCTGTGGCTTCGAGCAGGTCACGTCTGCCTTGCGATGTAATGCCGGCATTGTTTACCAGCAAGTCGAGCCGGCCAAACGAATCATGTGTCTCCCCGATTATCCGTTCACGGTCAACTCTTTTCCCGATATTCGCCTGACAGATGATAGCTTCTCCGCCACTGTTGACAATCGTGCTGTAAACTTGCTCCGCAGCCTCGGCGTTATGCAAGTAGTTGACGACCACTCGATATCCGGACAGGGCTAACTCACGAGCGCACGCGGCGCCGATTCCGCGTGAGCTTCCCGTGATGATTGCGACTGGTGAAGGTTTGGTGGCCATAGAGTGCTTGTGATGTATTACAAGAGAATCGCTTTGTTTTATTGTAGTCTCATGCAGAACGTCGTAAATGATGTAGATGTTCTGTGTGTTCGAGTAGCGAGCCACCTGAGAGCAAATGAGATATCAGTGAATATTGAGATCCGTGAATTGATTCTAAAGAGGGGATGGTAATAGTAAAACCACCAGCGAGTGGTGGGAGTGGTGAAACACAGACTATTCCATTGGCACCATGCTCATATGCTTCCGCTGCATCGGAGAGTAACGAATTCAAACTTGCACAGTGAAGATAGGTGTCCCCCATTCGAATTGATTTAGAATCAAGGCTGATTCTGTTGATCAGGGTATCTTCACGATGAAGTGGGGGGATCTCTCCAAGGGTTAACTTACCGTTTAATGCGGCCGTTAGTGACTGGCAAGTGACTTCAAATGGTGAACGGTTGATTACCATGGTGACGCCTAGCTTTCCCTGTAATCGTCGATTCGAAATACATCTCTCCCATACTTCGCTACAGGGTGCTGGATTTCCTCGAGGCAGATTTTGACGATTTCTGCATCGTCGAAGTAGAAAACTTCACTTCCCATAACATGCGAAGTGTCATCGCCCTTGCCACAGATCAGTACAGTGTCTTCTGGTTCTGCTTGAGTCAATGCCCAGACGATAGCTCGTTCTCTGCCGGGTATTACATAGGCGTCAGCTGAGCGTGTATAGCCGTCAAGCACATCGTGTGCTATTTCGAGTGGATCTTCATATTCAGGATTGTTTTCAGTGATGATCGAAACGTCTGCAAACTTTTCAGCCACTTGGCCCATCGCGACGCGAACGGGTTTTGGTTGGGAGGCGGAAGGCCCGTAGACGACGATAAGCTTGCCGTTTGTCACCTGCCGTAGGGCACGGATCGCCCGACTTAGTTGTTTTGCGTTATCGGCACGATCCAGGAATACGTCAAACGGTTGACCATGGGAGATCGGCATCAGTTGTCCGGGGGAATGGTCGTAGGCCTCAAGTGCCTCACATAGTTTAGAGAAATCCAGGTTGTCGAGCAGTCCAGTTGCAATGGTTTGCAGACAATTGTAGATGTGTTGAGGACCTAAGATTGGGGTGAAAAGCTCGGCAGACGATTCGCCGGCGAAAATACGAAATCGCTGGCCGGAACGTCCCTGTTCAACGAGTTGCGCGGATACGTCAGCTTCATCGTTGTTTCCGACCGAAAGGAAGGGATGCTGAGTGGGTAAGAATTCAAATCGCGTGATCGGGTCAGCAAGATTAATGATAGCTACGCCGTTAGGTTTCAGTAACGAGTACGCTCGCCCTATGCTGTTTTCGTAGGCAGTGGGCGAACCATCGAATTCTTCGGCGATCGTGTCGACGCCAGTTAGCACGAGTCTGTCAAATTCCAGTCCATCGTAAATTCGGCTGGCAAGTTCTTCAGGGGTCAACTCCAAGATGACGGTGTCAGCTCCAGCCTCCTGAAGGGTTTGTATTGCAGCGGTATAGTGGTCAGTGACAGGGCAATCCGGATGTTGAGTCGTTGGAGCGATCACACCAGTTTGTATTCCACAATGGTTGTACGCATGGGACAACAAGTGGGTAAATGACCGAGTAGCGGGAGTGCCAGTAACAGCAATGGTGCGTACGTTCGAAGTTGGATTACCGTGAAGTGCTTGATTGAGCCTTGAGTAAGCTGTCCGCGTGTCCTGGACGAGGACCATTGGAATATTCGTAGGAAGTAGCCGCTCAGCCAAAATTCCTACGGCACCATTTTCAAAAGCTACGTCAATTTGGTCATGCCCGTCACCAGCTGCGGAGACGATTGCGATGAATAGGTCACCGGGTTGACAATTTTGTGCATCCGTAGAAATGCGCGCAAACGTAATGTCTTCCGTGTTGAAAGGTTTGCCGGCAGGCAAGTAGTTGCTTAATTGGTAGATTCGAAGAGCCGGATCCATGGCAATGCTATGTCAGGGTATGAGGGGGACTTGTTGACCATTCGCAACATCCTTGTTGCTTGGCCCTAACTTCCCATGATTTGTTGAATGGTGTCAACGCCGATTGTAGGAGGGGGCTTCATGACCCTGCAGGTGTGGTGATCTCTCTTCACGGATTCCATCTGAAATGGTTATAATCCCCTCAAATCTGTCATTTCATATTGCCGTTTAGCAAAGGGATCGGCGTTGGCCGGAAATCTAATACACGTTGGCGTTATCGATGAAGGTAAAGAAGGCGCAGATATTTCGCGGTTTCTACCTCAGGATATCCCTTTGTTAATTCACCCCCTCTCCGCCGAATTCGCGTATGGTTTGGAATTAGAGTCGATCGCTGCCGAAGTGTCGGTTGTCTTGATTCTGCAGTCACGACGAAAGATTCTATCCAACAGAAATATTCAAGATATTCGACGGCAATTTCCGCTAGCGATCATCATCAGTATCGATGGTCGATGGAATGAGGGTTTGCGACGAAGCGGCGAAATATATCCGGGTGTCCTTCATTTGAGGGAGGGCGACGCGGAGTTTCGTGTGAAAAGTCTGATTAATCTTCTTTGGCACGGTGGGCCGGTGGTGGCCCAATATCGTCCCTTGTTCAGTGCGAGAGAAGAACTGCAGTGGTGGTTAGCTTTGTCTGAGGCAAACATTGGCTTTGAATCGTTGCGATCGCAGGGCGTATTGAATCTCTATGGAAATTCAGATGCCGTTGAGTCACTTGCATTTGGCGTCGCGGCACAAGTTAACAGAATTCGAGTTGGACCTCTCAAACAGCTTGAATTGCTTAATCATGAAAATGAGCCGGGTTTCCACGTGGCAATTGCAAGCTGCCGAGCCGACGTCAAATACTTAGCGCAAATCAATGCTTTTGAAACTCTTGACTGCTTGATCGCAGACAGTATTACCAGCGATGAGAGAAATTGGATTCGCTCTTTTAATGGATGTCTGGTGCTTGATAAGCCGTTCCACAATGGCGATGTGATAAGCGGTTTGATCGAATCGATTGCTGTAAGGAATGCTTTCGCTGCGTGATGCTACCGGGATAGTGCATCGACTAGTAAATTACGGGGTAACTCGATCGTTCGTTGCTCTTTAGGCACAAATACACGAAGCCTTTTGACGTGATGGTCGAATTGATCGGTGGCCAAGGCTTTGACGACAGGTGACGCCTCTGAAAGAGGCTGGCGTTGATCTTTCTTTTCGTCAATTACGTCGATATCAAATTGTACTTCCAATTGCTGGGGTGCGGCGTCAATTAGCACGTGTTCGGATTCGAGCCCTAGGGCATGAGCGAGTCGTTCTGATGCGAAAACTAAATCCGTAAAGGAATGGGACGCGGCGAGGCGGTAGACTTCAGGGTCGGAAACGGCATTTGATTCAAAAATTGACTTGTATAAGGATCGCCGTGGCCCGAAGAGTGCCTCAGCAATTCCGGCTGCATCGTGTTTTGAAAGTAGCGTTTGGCAGGCAGGTTCGGTAGAAGTGAAAAGGTGCGTCGTGATTTCCGATTGATCGCGTAAACGGTAGACCAGTCGCTGGAGCATCGCAGTAGCGCTGCGCACAGTCCGGTGCCAATAGACTTCAGAGAACATGACGTATCTGGCAAAAACCATCATCTCGGCGGCGGTCAAAGCTTTGTTTGAAATTAAGAGTTCGTGCGAATCAGGGAGAAATCGGAGGCCATTAATAAGGCGATTGCTGTCGAAATTTCGTCCATACGGAACGCCGGCATGGAGGCTGTCGCGTTGCAAGTAATCAAGTTTGTCTATGTCGATAGGACTTGATAAAAGCGATTGTAAGAACTGGATGGACGGTTCTTGGTGCTTACCTGAGAGGAACTGGATGATGTCAGTAGGTTCGAGATGCCAGTCCGTTCTTAGTAGGTTGCAGAGTTCTTCCGTATGTAACGCCTCGGAGGCAAAATCTTCGTGATGTGGGAATTGGGGTAATCCCATGTCCTCCATCGGGTGACAGTAGGGCCAGTGACCGATGTCATGTAGTAAAGCGGCAAGAATAAATAGTTCGATTTGTTCCCTGCTAAATGCGTTCGTAAATTCTTCGCTTGCTTGAAAATGACGAATAAATCGTAGTGCCAAATGGTATACACCGAGAGAATGTTCAAATCGAGTGTGAGTGGCTGAAGGATAAACAGTTCGGACGAATCCAAGTTGAGGGATAGATTTGAGCCGTTGGAAAGGGACGCTATCGACGAGTCTGAGGACTCGTGGCGTAACAGGGATATCCTGCTGAAAGGCGATGCGAATGAAGGAATTGCTTCCGTCGAGAGCTTTGAGTTCAGGTATCATTTTCCCTCACGGCGATTAGCAGGCAATAAAGGCGATCTTTCCTGCGATTAAAGCGTAAATCGCGAGTGATGCGATGAATAAAAACACATGGACAAACCCTTGCATGTACTCGAGGTTAAAAACGAATGCGGGTACAAAGGAGGTAACACCAACGAAAGCCAAGGCGAGGATAATAACTGCAGGCAGGATCACACCGTCTGATTCCGTTAAAATCTCAACGACTACATAGCCGAAAATGCGCCAAAGAATGCCATAAGACACTCCGATAAGTATCCCCTTAAGTAAGGTCGTACGGTTATTGGCGATTTCGGTGTCCTGTGGACGCAACACGATATAACCCAACAAGGACGTACCGGCTCCAAGTGTAATCCCGGCAAGCCAGGGAAGGAGACCGGAAGGAGTAGAGCTTTCGTCTGGAAGCGACATGCGAACCATAAAGGCAAGGATGAGCCCACAAAGAATGCAACTGGTTGAAATAACCAACTCAAGTTTGCTTACCGTAGTTTGCTGACGCCTAATCGAATCAAGTTTTGCCGGAGCACCGGTCCTGGTTGTCTCCCGCTCGTGAACGACAACGACGTCCTCGAGCCGAGGAATCTCAATGATCGTTTTGCAGCCGGGGCATGGACCTTTTTGGCCCGCATACTGGTCGCTAACCTGAAAGCGTTTGTGACAACCAGTGCAAATGACATCTATGGCCATATAGCATTCCTCAGTTGTGATAATAGATACGTCTGAGGCACTAGTGTAGCAGATGCTGCGAGAAATTCACTACCGAATCAATCTTTGATTATCGGTTGAGTTTCGCCGCCAATGAATTCCTGAAGAATGCTTTTGCTGTCGTAGTCGTTAACGATGATCATCACCATAACAATGGTGATAAAAATCGGGATGATGGGCCCCAGAGTAAACATCCTAAAGATCCAAGTGTTTCTATTGTTTTTGTCAGCAACGAGGCTGATTAAAGCACAGAACGAACTCATGATTGAAGTCAGCAGGATTAGTATAGCCAGATCGATTGGAAAGTACGCCAAATCCTTCGAAAAAGGGTATTTGAAAATACCTTCTACGACGCTAGCGAACTCGAGATCTTTATCTTGTAGCTGCGGATTATCAAAAATAGTCCCGATAAACAAAATTAAGATCACACCCAAAAAAACCAATGCAGCACAAATTGACCACTCGCCCGCCTGCGTTTTCGCAGCTTCGCGGATCTGTTCTTCAAGCTCAAGTTCAATGGAATCGTCGGCCATGTCTGGTCCAATCGTTCTTATCTGTAACTAAACACAATAGTTATTATTTCGGCTTAAAATAGCTCGGGAATTGAGCGAAATGTAGGCGCGGGACATTTAACTTAGGACTATTGATCGAAGAGTAGGTCGTCTTCGGTTATTAATTGAAATGAATTAGCTGCAAGAGTATCAACGGCGAGTTCGATGGTGTCTACCATGAGGGCGACCACCGGTCTACCATGGGGGCGAGAGAAGAGCGGATAGGTTTGTGTAATATTGATTTCAGCTTGTAATAATGCGGTACAGACGGTTAGCAAGGGCTGCCGAGTGTCGGGAAGTTCTAACGCAATCAGTTGGCTTTCGATGACTGGAAGGCCCGAGCGTTCGAGGATTTCGCGTCCAGTTTCAGGATTGCTAAGAAGAAAACGACCGAAAGCACATTCAGTAGAGTCGTTGATCGACAATGCCAGAATTTGCACGTCACTTCCTTCAAATCGGCGGATCACTTCCATGAGTTGCCCCACTCGATTTTCCAGGAATATTGTAAATTGAGTTAGCGCAGGGTAATCGCGGCCCCGCATAGTTGTTAACTCGTTATATCCGTCTTCGCCAAAACTCATGTGTATCCCGTCGTCAGCATGCGTCGAATTAAGGTAGATTTATCATATCAAGATAAACTCAAACCGATAAAAACCAAATATATAAAAACAACTTAGTAGGGGCTGACAGTGGATAGTCAATTTATTTCAATTCGTGTGCGGTATCAGGAAACGGACGCGCAAGGAATCGTTCATCATGCAAACTACTTAACCTACTTTGAGAAAGCCAGAATTGAGTATTTAAGAGCATTAGGTATTAGTTATCGTGATGTTGAAGAGGCTGGTTTGATGCTAGTTGTGGCAAAAGCTGAAATGACCTATTTTCAGCCGGCCTATTTTGATGATGAATTGACCATTGAAACGCGAGTTGTTTCAACCAAAGGGGCCGCGATTGTACATGAATATTTGATTAAACGCGGAGAGGATGAAATAGTGCAGGGAACCACCAGAGTTGGTTGTCTTACGAAAGAAGGGAAGGTCACACGGGTGCCAGCGTGGCTGGGTGGTAAAGGTGACTTTCCGCGACCTGCCTAGAGGTCCATGTCTTCAAACGCATCGAGCAGGGAGTCCAGCGGATCGTTCGTTGGCGTGTCAAGTTGCCGCTTAGGCATAGGCTTAATTGATGGGGTATCGAATGATTTTGCCGGAGATTGTGGGGCAGGGGATTTCGTAGAGTCTGTCGCTTTCTTAATCTCGGCCAGCGATTTCAAGATGACCCGGCGGGCATCAATTGGTCGGTCGAATTGACTCAAGTCGAGACATTCGATTCTACGTTGAAGCGGGTCATAATGCCCCGGTGAGGCAATCGGGAGTACTGCTGGCGGGGGAGAATCGTCAAAACGGCCTACAATGCCAGCGTCGTTAAGTAACTCTCCAGCCTCTTTGGGAGGGTACCATGACACAAACAGCATATCACCTCGTATGCCTTCGAGGCAGAGAGCATCGGTGCTTTCGGGCGTGATCGTCCTGATATCGCCGATGATGGATACTTCAAGACCGTCTTTCATCAAGAGAATAGCGACTAGCTCTTCCTCAAGATCACGATGGTTGGTTGAAGGGATTTCTGTTTGGGATAGTACAATAACCAAAATACATCGCCTTAATATTGAATGTTCCTAGACACTCTATGGTATTGATAGAAATGTTGATCGGATACCCTCTCGGCCAGTCAAATCCTAGGAATAGAGGACGTAACACCAGCATAGAAACCAATCAACGTTCCCGCGATATTGGCTGCTAAGTCAGTAATCTCGAAGATTCTTACGGACGTTAAAGGCTGGGCGAATTCGAGGAGACCTGCTATAGCAACGACGGCGAAAAGGCTAAATCGTTGGGCTTCCCAAGCCGAAGCTAGTACCCCCCAAATGAAGAATGCTGCGAGGTGAGTATAGAAATCTAAATCCAAGAGACTATTTGTAATTAGGTCCTGCGGCGTTCCGTCAGCAAAATCAGGGACAGCGGACAATAATGCCAAAGATAGCATGCCCAGGTAGATCAATGATAGGAATCTGACTATTTGTGTACGTCTCATGCATTCAGCACGTAAGCGTGAGCAAATGCTGAATTGTATCGGTCCGACCAGCAATTGTAAAACGATGGAAAACCTGACAGCGGCGATGTCTTGGCGCCGGAGTTCCTTAGTTCAGATCGTAAATAGCACCTCTACTGTTTGTACGATAAGGCGTTTGTGTCGATCGTAGTATATTGAGCCAATCTGAGACTGCTGGGTGGTTTCTTAATTCGGCAACTGCTACGGGAAGTTATTTAGATTTTGTTTCGAAGGAGAAATGTCATCCGTGTTTACTAGTGGAATTGCAATTCGCGAATTTTCTGGAAACACTTTACGCAAAGGATGGGAGTCGAAAACAGCCCTCGCTTCCTGCTGAACCTCTTCCGACATGGGATTTCCGAATGCGTCAACAATGGGTAGTTGATCCACAACGAAACTTGGGCCTGGGAGGATGTAAAAACGAAAATAATTTCCCTTAGCGAGGTCAAATGTCCTACCGCCTGCTTTAAAGCAGTGCTCACGCCCATCGAGGGAGTAGGCTAATTCATACATATTCCCGTCGATCCTGTAGTTGCGGCTACCTCGCCAGCCGAACTTGTTCGGCACATTGCCGGAAGATACACTGTATTCGTTAGCGTTTATTTGAGGGGCAATAATGAATTCGAAGTGAGCAGCACGTCGAGGCAGTTCGTTCTGTCTAACGATCTCGGGGTTGGCCTGCACAATTGTATCCGTTCCACCGCCGATGACGAGGGGAGTATCGTTAAAGGGTTTGGGCTCGGTCTTAGCACGATTCTTACGTATGAAAAATTCTTTGAACCGGCTCATAGGAATTTCTTGAGATCCGCGCCAAAAGCCGTCGCCGGTAAATTCCAGTCGCGTAATCTCCGAGTTCTCTCCAGTCACCGCTCCTTCCAGTTCCGATGACTTGCACTCGATGGTGACATGATTGGGGCCGTCATCAATAATCGCGAAGCGATGACGCGTGACCTGCCCATTGTGGACGGTCGTTCTTGTTTCACCTTGGTAGGTGATTTCTAAGTCTCCAAACCTTTCGTGAAACCGTGCTAGGCTGTCGGCGTCATAATGCCCGGTAGACGTAAGAAACGCCATGCTCGCTTCCCTATCTAAAATATAGGTTCCTGCAAGTCGTTGAGCAGTCAATTGCTTCGTTGGGGATTTGCCTTTGTTTATGTCCAAACCGGCTTCGCTTGGATTGTCAGGCGTGGGCTGGTCGCCACAGCCAGCAACGATCAGAAGAACGCTTAGGTATTTCAGGGTTGCAATCTTCTGCATGAGATTACCCTCGGTGAGAACAACAGTCTGAATATATTTCCGTATTAACTGGACAACATGGATCACGGAATGTGCGTTGTTACAGGAGTACGGCGCCCCCTTTCGTACGGCGATAGGATCCCTGATTTGTATAATAAGCTACAAGAAGCTTGCAGCGGAAAATTGAATACCAACAGGGGTGCTTGCCGACCTGTTACGTCACGCCAGAACTAATGTGCGGGGGTGAGTGTTTCTTTGCTATCGCCTTCGCTCTCGGTTTCTTCCAACCTATCGGCGTATTTGCGAACGTCCTCTGTGATTTTCATCGAACAAAACGTGGGGCCACACATTGAGCAGAAGTGAGCCGTCTTAGCACCTTCGGCAGGCAACGTTTCGTCGTGGTATTCAATCGCTCGTGCGGGGTCGAGGCCTAGTGCAAATTGATCTCGCCAGCGGAACTCAAAGCGAGCCTTCGATAGTGCGTTATCGCGGATTTGAGCGGCTGGATGCCCTTTCGCAAGGTCGGCTGCATGGGCGGCGATTTTGTAGGTTACAACACCTTCACGGACATCGTTTCGATCGGGAAGTCCGAGGTGTTCTTTCGGAGTTACATAGCATAGCATCGCACATCCATACCAACCAATTTGTGCAGCACCGATTCCCGAGGTAAAGTGATCGTATCCAGGCGCGATATCGGTTGTCAGTGGGCCCAGGGTATAAAATGGTGCCTCGTGACACCATTCTATTTGCTTTTGCATGTTCTCTTGAATCAGGTGCATGGGTACATGGCCGGGTCCCTCGTTCATCACTTGGCATCCTTTGGCCCACGCACGCTTGGTCAACTCACCCTGAACTTCGAGTTCCGCAAGTTGGGCATAGTCATTCGCGTCCGCGATAGAGCCTGGTCTTAGGCCGTCGCCGATCGAAAAGCTTACGTCATAGGCTGCGCAAATGTCGCAAATTTCGTCCCAGTGCTCGTATAGAAAGTTTTCCTTCTCGTGGTGAAGGCACCATTTTGCCAGAATAGAACCGCCACGGGAGACAATTCCGGTCATCCGTTTTGTTGTATGGGGCACAAATGCCTTGAGGACAGCCGCATGAATCGTGAAATAATCAACCCCTTGCTCAGCTTGTTCTATCAGCGTATCCCGAAACAATTCCCACGTGAGGGCCTCAACGCTTCCTCCAGTTTTCTCTAGGGCTTGGTAGATCGGGACAGTCCCAATCGGAACAGGACTGTTGCGAATGATCCACTCACGTGTAGCATGAATATTCTTTCCGGTTGAAAGATCCATCACGGTGTCAGCGCCCCACTTCGTCGCCCATCGCATCTTCTCGACTTCTTCATCAATAGTTGAAGTCACTGCGGAGTTTCCGATATTGGCGTTAATCTTTACTAGAAAATTTCGGCCGATAATCATTGGCTCGCATTCAGGATGGTTAATATTAACCGGAATGATTGCGCGACCTCGGGCTACCTCCGAACGTACATATTCAGCGGTGATAAACGTCGGAGTCATTGCTCCCCAGGATTGCCCAGGGTGCTGATGGTCGATGCGATTGCGAGGAACCTGTAATTTCGGATCTATTTCCGAAGGTCGCGGCATTTCGTAACCTTCGGGCGTCGAGCACAATTGTCGGATTCGTTTGGATGCTTCCGGAGGTAGATCTCGTAGATTCGGATACTTGTCGGCTATCGTCTTGAATTCTTCTTTCCGTCCCAGATTTTCACGGATAGCTATGTATTCCATCTCTGGAGTAATAATGCCCTGGTCGGCATACCACTTTTGAGTAACCGGATGCCAATCACTATCACCGTTCGCGCTGCCTTTGGCTCGCAAAGGCTTGCGCCTTAAACCAGGGTACTCCTTAAGCCGGTTCTTTATTTCTTTAAGCTCGTTATACTTCTCAGAATGTTCTTCTGAGAGATATCCGTTATCCTCTGGTTTGATATCGCGACCGGAGTATTCTTCTACATCCGCGCGATTCAAGATCCATTCGCTTCTTACCGCCGGTAGTCCTCGAGTCACATCACCGTCGAATTCAGGGTCTCCCCACGGGCCGGAGCAGTCGTAGACGCGTACCGGTTCATTTTTCTCAAGCTCTCCATTTTCGTGCTCCGTATCAGAGAGGCGAATTTCGCGCATCGGTACTTTTAGACCTTCGTGAATCTCACCCTTTACGTAGATGCGGGAAGAATTCGGGAAGAGTGTTGGGTCCTTTTCTATCGCCAAAATCTCTTCGGTATTGTCTGCATCGTCGGTAAACTGCCCTGGGAAATCTTTGCGTTGCTGGGCGTTGTTAAGGTCTGTCAAGACGGGCAGCTTTGGAGAATTCATTTCTTCCCTCTCGGTTTGTATCGGGAAATACTCGGCTAGGAACGGTTAGGTCCTGGAGAACGACTACGCTACCGTCCCGCTCCCTTCGTCGGTATGACCCGTATCAGGTTCGAAGGGTTGTTTCAAAACACACTGTCCAAAAACTCTCAGCCCATAAGGGCACCCCTGCATCTAGCTCTAGTATCGCGTTTTCAAAAAAAAGGTCAACACCCGTGGTAATTGTTTGTGAAAATGCAGTCTGTACTAGGCGAGGTGCCGTGCTTTTATGCGTCTGTTGTTGTTCTGTTTCCTGTGAGCACAAAACGTCCTTTCTTTGGCTTCGAGACTTCCTTCAGTCCGCTGTGATTCGTCTGCCGATCAGCAGGATCGGATCGCGCGGGCCGATTCCCACATCTTGTTTGGAAACTGTCTCACTGCCGACTGCGTGCTTGCCCATGATGTCGCGTACTCGGAAATTGCCTGGTAGGGAAGATTACAGTATATGATGTCGGACCGCCCAGACCATCGTCACTGGAACGCCATCGCAGTAGAATTTGAATGCCCTGAAACTGTCACCCAGCGGGATCTATTTGGTAAAACTCGCATGGTCGAGATATCGAGGAATCGCTTTGGAGCCCAATCCCGAGTCAGTACCACTGTCAGGAGCAGAACAAAGTTTGGGCGTTTGACTGCGAATTGCTCAGCAAGACTGAGCGAAGCAAACGTGCTGAACACGTAGGGAGTACCGCTTTAGAGAGCGTCATTCTGTGAGTGGTAATTGGATCCATGGTTGGGTTGCCGTATTTAATACGCTGACCTTGGCTTGGTTTTTCGCAACCGACTCAGAGGGAGTTTCTAACGAACCTGCTAACCCTTGATTGAAGAGATGGCTCAGAATAGCCCTATTCTAGAGCACTTAAGTGCTCTCATGCGGTCCAATAAAAAAGCCTCCAGTCTCCTGAAGGCTCTGTTAGCAGAAAGTCTGCAAGTAGCGGGGGCCGGATTCGAACCGACGACCTCGAGGTTATGAGCCTCGCGAGCTACCGGGCTGCTCCACCCCGCGGTAGTTAGACATAATTATAGACAGCAACCGGAAGTTGAAAAGCCCCTCAACAGTACGCTTATAAGTTTTTATTTGGGTACCGCATATGAAGACTAGATGGAGCGTCTGGCTTTACTTCCGTTCTTTAATTACAAAACGGAATGATTGGGTTCAAGAATGGCGGTCTGTTTGAACAGGTGTGGAAGTATCGAGCGATGTCTATTTATTTACGGAAGTATGCAGAAACAGCCCTTAACTGCATACAGAGACAGGAGATAGCGAAGAGGCGAAACACAGACATCAGTGTGGAAGTAGGGGCGAATAACCGATAAGATTGGATAGTCTTGTATTTAGGGTATTGAAGGTAAATAGGCGTGGCATTGAATTCTGGCCCCAACAGTCCCAAACGTAAAGTCGCTCGGCCGATTATACGAAAGAAGAGTACCGACCAGGGCTCTCCTGAGGAGGTTGCGCCTATTGCTGAATTACCAAGCCCGCCTCCTGGCCACCATGTACCTTCCCCGTCACCGATTACTGAGCCTCCAACAGGACGAGCTCAGGTCGCAAGGCCGATTTTGGCTACTACTAGACGTGAGCGGCTGGTTGTTGCCGAAGAAGAGTACGATGAGCCTGAAGACGTACTCGTGGACGCTGCCAAACGGTCTGCTCCCGCGTGGTTAATCAGCTTGGGAGTTCATACCTGTATTCTTGTGGTACTAGGTCTGCTGATGCTGCCTGGTCTGTTCGACGCTCCGCTGCAAATTGAGGTGGTGTATGCCGAGAAGATTGGTAAGCAGGTAGAGGATGAAATTTTTCAATCACCCACAGAAGAAATGCCGGTTTTGGAAGAGCCGGTCTTGGCCGAGGATATCGAAGAAGTAGAGGACCCGCTCGCCGCACCACCCGAGGTTGAGCCGATTGAATTTCAGGCTACCACCCAAACCACAGACATTCAGGCACCTTCCATTGGCATGGCGTTAGATGGGCGTGAAAAGGGTATGAAGAAGGCCCTGTTAGCAGCCTACGGTGGAACGGCCACTACCGAAGGTGCGGTTGTAAAGGGGCTGGAGTGGTTAAAACGTAACCAACAGCCTGACGGTATGTGGAGTTTGTTAGGACCCTACGCGGATGGTGCACCGACAGAAAATAGAGTCGCGGCATCAGCGATGGCGTTGCTCGCATTTCAAGGACACGGCTCGACGCATCTTTACGGACCGTATAAAGATGTCGTTGCTCGTGGTTGGAACGCTTTGATCAAGAAGCAAGACGACGAAGGCAACTTTTTCCTGACCGGAGGCCATCATCATCGGCTTTATACGCATGCTCAAGCGACCATTGCACTGTGCGAGCTATATGGCATGACGGACGATAAGAAGCTTAAAGAATCGGCTCAACGTGCTCTGGATTATTGCTATAAAACACAATCTCCGCAGGGTGGTTGGCGGTATGCACCAGGGGGGGCATCAGATACATCCGTTACCGGTTGGTTCGTCATGGCATTGCAAAGCGGAAGGATGTCGGGTCTTGAAGTTCCTGCGGTGAATTTGGATAAGATCTCTGCGTTTTTGGATACTGCAACGACCGATGGTGGAAGCAAGTATGCCTATATCCCAGGTCAATCGGATTCGCTCAGTATGACAGCAGAGGGGCTGTTATGTAGGCAATATCTGGGATGGGCACACGATGACCCTCGGTTAGACCGAGGGATTCAGTATATCGGACGTCACCCGTTAAACTTTACAGAAATGGATGTCTACTATTGGTACTACGCCACACAGGCGACGCACCATATGGGTGGAAAGCCATGGAATCAGTGGAACCGGGTTATGCGTCAAGCAGTTCCGGAAAATCAGTTGCAAACCGGTAAGGAATCTGGAAGTTGGGATCCGCATAATGACACTCACGGCCATCTGGGCGGTCGACTCTATACTACATGCTTATGCATTTATATGCTGGAAGTTTATTACCGGCATTTACCGCTCTACAAACACAACGTTAATTAGTCATCCTCATGGTCGATGTCCTTGAGTATATCTAAATATACGTTGCGAGCATGGTCCCAAGCTGCTTTGGCAGCTCCGATTTCGTCTGGCCGGATCCTGCCCTTCTTGGCGTTCCAGCATACCTCAACCGCTTCAAGACACCAACGAGCGCTTTCCTGACTGGCGCGAATCGGCTCATCATCAAGCAAGACAAACACAGGGTTTGTATGAGACGCCCCGAGTATCCGTAGAGCCACCCAGCTGGATTTCTTTGGTTTGTACTCGAACGTGAGTTCATGAATTTCTCCGTTGCCAGTGATCGTCTGGGTCTCAACGACTTCTCCATTCACGATCAGCTGAACTGGGACATTTGAAGTACCGGGGACGCGAGCCCTTTCAATATGCCAATACGGCTTTTGGCTATAGGGGCGGTTACGTATGTCGGTGTTTTCTACATCGTCGAGTAGAGCGGCGGCACTGACTTCAATCGTTAGTGATTGCCCCGAATCAATTGTCTGATAGCTAGGTTTACCGCCTTTAATCTGCTCGCCCACACCAATGTTATTGACGCTAAAGTTGAAGAGGTGGGAGCGACCGTCACCGACATAGCTGCGACCAGCCTTGATTCCCTGAATCCAATCATCGAAGTTGACTTTGCGACGAACAGGTAGTTTCACATAAGACCGCCCCAATCCAACGCGATCTCCATAGATGCATGGAAAGTCTGTTTCGCCACTGATACGCGTATCAAATCCGCAGTTAAGTGTGTGATACCAAATAGATAATTCCCAGTTTAACGGAGTGTCCACGGCTGAAATGAAATCGACAACGTCATGGGTTACGTCAACGATAAACTCATTGGCTCCAATTCCATCAAATTTAGGCATCGCAAAGCTTGGAACGTCTTGGTCATCTACAGCCAACCCCCAGCCGCTATGAGAAAACCCAACGACACCGTCCTGGTCTTTGCCCCATTGCAAAACCGGTAGGTCCCAAGAGGGCCACTCTTCGACACGCGTGGTGCCGGGATAATCATCCTCCTTCAGTCGCAGCAAGCAGAGGTGACCAGCGTGGGAACTTGGGAAGCCAGAAACTTCGATGTCGTAACGCATTAAATAATTCCGTTGGGATAATGAATGGTCTTTGCCTTCGAAGAAGTCCTTCTGGAAATACCAGCATGGGCCCCAGGTCAGTACGCAGCCCACATTAAGGTCCTCGCCGAGGATGTGTCGCATCATTGCTTCCGGTAGAACGCCTTGCCGTGGTGCTTCATAATGAGCGCACCCTGCTGCATGAATGTGATGATCGCCGGAAATCCAACCATGCTCGGCAAGTTTGATCCAACGCTCAAGGTTGAATTCGAGAGTCATAGGTTTTGAATCGGAAATCTTGATGGTATTAGTTTGGATTCGATATTCAGGGCCGCGGGTGACGGTAAATTCGTAGATGCCCGCTGGTAAGTTAATCGTCTCGTTGTCGTATCGATAGATTTGATCGTGGAAATAGAAATCAGGTTCCAGACGTCGAAAACGAGAAGGATATACTCGTCCCTGCAGATCTCTAATTATGAATTGCCCTACAGTCGGGCGACCATCATGGTCAAATATCCGTAGTTTTAGTTCGGTGGAAGGATTTGAATTGAACAGGATGGGTAGGTCACTGCGGAAGCCTAAATCCTGTGTCCCCTGGCCGATGTCAAAGGTGAGCGTGGCCTCACGCTTGCCTGTAGTTGAAGAATACACCGCCAGAATTCGGTATTCCAGTTCGAGTCCTGAAAGGGTGGGGGTAAGAGGTTGTTTGTCGAACGTACCCAGCTCTAGCCATCGATCTTCAATGTCCTGAGTTGTAATCTGCGACGGGTCTGGATCCTTGCTGCCAGTGCTTCTGACGAATATCGGCCCGTTTGATGGACTGTTGACACGCAATGGGGCGGTAACCCCGGCTTCATTATGTACCTTGATTAGGAAGGCACTCCACCCATTTTGCTGCAAGTGTGCTTTTCCTTTCCCCGCACTGACTTTGACACGGCTTTCGGGATTAATATGGACTTCGGCTAATGTTAGGTAGTCCAAAAGCTTTTGGACACCAGTAATGTACTGATCATCGTCAGAGGCCTCTAGCTCTTTAAGTCTACTGGCTGAAGCTTCTGGAAGTGGTTGACCCACATAATCGAGTGCCGAGACGAGACGCTTAACTTGTGCACGTAGTGGCTGCGCATCCACGTCGAATACTAGATCTTCCGCGTTCGAGGCAGGTAGGCTAATAAATAGAAATACTGTGGCGATGATGGCGAAGCGCATAAATCTCTTTGGAGTGAATGACTGTGGAGCTCACTCATATTTTGATGGTTTTAGGTTGGAATGCAAGAAAGCTATGAGATGGCAGGAGTATCGACACCAAGTTGCTTAGCCAAATCAAGTAATTTGTCCCAGTTGCCTTGATCGAATTCAATACCGTCGGCAAGCATGCGTTCTGTATTCTTGCGTTCAGGGTCACCTGGTAGCATGATTTCATCCACGCCATCTTTGGTGGGGCAACCTCGGACGAATTCTACCAATTGAGTCACCTCCCGCGCGAAAGCCTCACCTCCACCCAAATGATTTGGGTCTATCAGCATGAAAAAGACACAGTTTCCCTTGGGCGTGATTGGGGTCTCACGTGCACAAAGGCCTCCGCTGAGTGCGCCTGAAAAGATGTCGATCATTAGAGCAAGCCCGAATCCCTTATAGGCTTGTGGGCCTCCCATGGGAAGGATGGTGCCGGGTGGATCTCCGTAAAGAGTGGATGGGTCATTGGTTGGATTTCCATCCTTGTCAATCAACCAACCGTCAGGAACGGATTCGCCCGCAATGTTTTTAACGCGTACCTTGCCTTCGGCCGTTGCGCTAGTACTGAAGTCTAAAACGACGGGGCCATCCGCGGCCGGGACTCCCATAGCTAGTGGGTTGGTGCCTAAGCGAGGGCGAATTCCGCCGGGAGGTGCGACACGCCGAGCGGCGCCATGGGTATTGACCATTACCATTGAAACTAAACCGTGTTCGTTCGCGGCTATTTCGCAGTATTCGCCAAGTCTTCCGATATGAGCACAGTTGCGAATCGTACCAACCGCTACACCGTGAGCAGTCGCCTTGCTTACCAATTGCTTCATTAATCGGCCGGCCTGTAAACGCCCAAAACCCCAGTTGGCGTCTGTGGCTAGGGACGAGTCAGTCTCGGAAATCACGTCAAGCTCGACTGCCGTCTTAATATCGCCTTGGTTGAGCATGTCCAGATAGAATGGGATCCGCATCATGCCGTGAGAGCTATAACCGCGTAGGTTGGCAGTTGCTAAGCTAGGCCCGACTGTATTAGCTTCTTCTTCAGAAGCTCCTCCGGCACGAAGTAATGAGATGGCAAACTCGGAAAGTGAATCAAATGCGATGTTAGGCACGGGGGTAGATCTCTCAAGCGTATTAGTAGGAACAAATGTAAGAGTTTGTTGTAACAGAAATAGGGTCAGAGTGTCACAAGTGGTATTTGGCGATTGAATTCATACATGGCGATGCCGGCTGCAGTGGCGAGGTTAATGGATCGAACTAATGGACTCATTGGGATCCGTAAGTGTTTATCTGCGTGATCTTGTCTTACGAAATCGGGTAAGCCAGAGCTTTCACTGCCGAATACCAGAGTATCACCTTCCTGGTAGGTTACGTCGGTATGACTTCGCTCACCGGTTTTGGTAAATAACCAAGGATTAAAGTGGGGGATACGATCAAGGAATGTCGGCCAGTCAGGCAAGACCTCAAGGTCGAGATGTTGCCAGTAATCCAAGCCAGAACGCCGAATAGCTTTTTCTCCGATATCGAAGCCGAGCGGTTCGATTAGCCATAGTTTGGCTCCCAATGCCACACAACTTCTGCCGATATTTCCTGTGTTGGGCGGGATTTCGGGGGTGTATAGGACGACGTTTAGTTTAGGCAATGTCATAGGTAAACAATGTAAAAGTGGAATTGGTTGCAAAAGTCGGTTTGAGACTTATTGCGAAATTGCGCCGGTCAACTGAAAATAGTATAGCGTTTACTTCAGGAGAAATGGTTTGACGATAGAGCGTAATCCCACCCGCACGGTAAAAATTGGAAGCGTTTATATAGGGCAGGGGCATCCTGTCGCAGTTCAAAGTATGACAGCGACCCACACGTCCAATATTGAAGCTACCGTGCAGCAGGTTAACGAGTTGGCAGACGCAGGAGCGGATGTTGTTCGGATCGCAGTGGACAGTAAGAAAGATGCTCAGGCGTTGGCAGAAATTAGACTTCAAACGACAGTCAATCTGGCGGTAGATCTACAGGAAAACTACCGTTTAGCCGAGGTCGTTGCTCCGTACGTCGACAAGATTCGTTATAACCCTGGTCATCTTTATCATCATGAACAGGATAAACCATGGCAGGAGAAGGTGCGATTTATCGCCTCGGTTGCCGACGAGCACGAATGTGCGATTCGAGTTGGCGTGAATTGTGGTAGCGTTGATCCAGCAAAAAAAGAACAGTTCGCGGACGACGATTCGATCGGGCCCATGTTGGCTAGCGCCTGGGAGCACTGTGAACTACTGGATGAATTGGGATTTACTAATTACTGCGTTTCCTTGAAGGATTCAGATCCGTTAAAAGTAATTGAAGTCAATCAACGATTCGCTGAGAAGCGTCCGGACGTACCAATACATCTCGGCGTTACCGAAGCAGGCATTCCACCAGATGGCGTGATTAAAACGCGCGTGGCATTTGAACAACTCATTAGTCGTGGAATTGGTGATACGATTCGGGTTTCCCTCACGGTTCCGAATGATCGGAAAGGTGAGGAGATCGAGGCAGGGCGAGAGATATTAGATGACATTTCGAATGGTCGTGTTCGTAGCGTCGTCAATTTTAATACCGATGGACTCAATATCATTTCGTGCCCTAGTTGTTCACGAGTTGAAAATGAAGCCTTTGTACAACTGGCTGAAGACGTGAAGGCCATGACCAGTTATGCGCAGCAACATGCTGTGACTATCGCAGTTATGGGTTGCCGGGTGAATGGGCCTGGTGAAACTGACGATGCCGACCTCGGACTGTGGTGTGGTCCAAATTACGTGAACTTGAAAAAGGGGCCGGTTGAATTGGGTCGCTATGGTTACGACGTGATCCTTGAGCAGCTTAAATTGGAATTGGATATCGTGATTGCAGAAAAGCAGCAGAGCTGAAAATGCGAGTGTTGTCTTGGAACCTTGGGCTGCGTCCGTCACACACTCGTATACCGTTTAAATACGGGGAAGCCTGTTTGACAGAATGTCCACAGGCATTGCTATGGACAGAGTTTCTTATCGACGGCCAAAAAGTTTCGGGATATGCTGCCGATTGCTTGCCGCCGTTATGGTTTGATAAGGATAGCTCACGGACCTTCGACCAGCAAATTGAAGATATGCAGGCGGTAATCGCGGTGGCATCCCAGCAGCTTCTAGAACATGGTGAATTCGAGAATTTATTCGTTGCTCTGGAATGCCTGGGAGTGAGTTCGTTTGATTTGTCACGTCCCAGGCTCTTGCACAGTTTCGGTGTCAGTATGGCCGAAAGATGCATTATTGATGCGTTGTGTCGCTATCATTCGATTCCTTTCCGCAAACTTTTGTCCTCCGGTAGATTGTATGGTGATCAGTCACTGGAAGTTAAGGCAGCAACAGGCGAGGGGATACGGCTTGTTCCCTGGCAAACGGATCTAAGTCGTAGCCAGATTTATGTACGACATACAGTAGGTATGGGGGACCCGTTAACAACAGCAAGCATCCCAGAGACGGAGTTAATCAACGACGGTAGGCCGCAATCATTAGAAGCCTATCTCAAAGAAGACGGTATAAGGTTTCTGAAAATAAAAGTGGGAAATCGTGGAGCCGAAGATGTTAATCGAATCAAGGAGATTGATCGATTGCTTACCCTCAGCGGTATCTCGGAATATGGCATAACGATAGACGGAAATGAACAGTACGAAACTATGGGGGCATTTATCGCTCTCATGGATGAGTTGAATTCCGATCACAGCCTTACTAAATTCATGAGTTCAGTAATGGCCATCGAGCAACCAATTGTCCGAAGTAAGGCGTTCGAGCGGAGTTCCCTCGATGGGATCGATACGTTAGTCCGTACAACCCCAGTGATTATTGATGAATCTGACAGCGAATTCTCGTCCTGCATAAATGCATTGAGTTTGGGGTATTCGGGTACTTCATCAAAAGCATGTAAAGGTGTGACCAAGGCATTGGTTAACCGGCAGTTGATTGCAGATAGAAATCGCACTGGCGAGCGGCCATACCTCATGACCGGCGAAGACTTATGCTGTGTTGGGATTGTTTCGCTTCAAGCAGATCTTGCGTTGGTTTCGGCTATGGGACTGGAGCACGTAGAACGAAACGGCCATCACTACCATCCGGGTCTCGCTTATTTACCGGAATCCTCTTATGACTCTGTTTTGTCGGAGCATTTCGATCTTTATCAGGTAGTGGGAGGGATACCGAGTGTGAAAGTTGAAGCGGGACAGCTCCGACTAGAATCAGTAAATTCCTCTGGGTTTGGGTATAGCGCCCTTCTCGAATTCGATACCTACCGAATCGTTGCACATAGCGACTAGTGGTCTAACCTGAGTTCAATATGTGCGGAAGTCATGGTGTGTTCAAAACCAATCTCCTCTGCGGTAGCTCGTGCTTGCTCCTGGTGAGCCCCCAGATGAATCCTCAGGGGTGATAAATTGGTCTGTGCCAACTGCCGCAGTAGTTCACAAAGTAGAAATTCGTAGTGCTCCGCCACAAAGGTATGCCCACCCTGATGCGTAACAACATCCACGCCGCCTGACGGCCAATTTGGAAAACTTTGTGCCAGGCACGCATAGGTTAATTGAAAGTGTTCCTTCTGTGTGAGTCGGTCAGTCAGGGTAAGACGACTTGTCGCCAAATGTGAATAGATCGCATTTAAATCAAAGGAATCGAAATCTGGATCGTGAACCTGTCCTATTTGATGAGACCTTCGGAGTGTCATCTGCTGACGTGTGAAGGGAATCTGAGTTGACTGTGGCGCAAATTGTAAACAATGCCACTGTTCAACTGTGGCAAAACCAAGATCATGCAGGACTGGTAGGATGGGCTGTGTGGAGGGGATGCCTACGTTGAGGAAATGTGAGGAAACACCGTTATAGTATTCCGCCTGATTTGGATGGCTGCCGATACGAAGCGTGGTAAAGCCATGTTCATGAGCGAATACCCTGACACCATCGAGTAATGCGTTGGCTGTTTCGGTGTCGCAATTGCGGACAAGAAAATTGGAAATTGTCAGGGTGCGTGTTTCGGGACGATCGGTGGAGACGGAACCGAGATGGGCAAATCCGACGACCTCACCAGCTATGGTGGCTACAAAGAATCGGTCTCGTGAAAAGTATGTTTTAGCGAATACGGTGTACTCGAGTAGATTGGGGGAAATGGATGCTTCGAGGTTACAGCAATCATTAATTATCTTGGCAATCGCTGGTGGATCGCTGTTTAGGAAAGGCCTCACCTGAATCATGAGAGATTTACCTCGAGTGAGTCGCCGGTTACCCTTACTTGGAAAATAGGGACTTGAACTGCCGGAATAGACTGATGTTGCCCATCTCGTACGTCGTACTCCCAACCATGCCAGGGGCAACGTACGACACAGCCGTGAAGACTGCCTTTACCAAGAGAGCCACCTTGGTGTGGACAGATTCCATCCATGGCATGGAAGCCGTCGTCGGTGCGAAAGACAGCGATGATTTTTCCGTCGACGACACACTCGCATACCCCGGTTTCCGGGAAATCTGATACAGCAAGTGCATGAACCCAGTTTTCATCCATGAAGGTGTTTCCGTTTGCGGGGATCTTTCCATCGCCGGTGTAGCCACCAGTATTGGGCCGGCGCGATTGCGATCGCATCTTCTAGTTGTTGATTATACCACGATGTAATCCCTTTTATGGTTGCCGACTCACTAGATAGGGTTTCGCAATTCAATAATCCTCGGCAGTCCAGTGCGAGTGAAAACATCTTCCAGTGATGTCTGGCCACTATGACAACGACATTGGCCCTGGTTGTTAGTGCGTAAAGCGCAAGGGCTTTGTGGCAGGAAGCAGGCCTTCCCATGAAATCCATCCACACCCCTTTTTTCCCCGCAGACTGATCGGCAAGAACCGTTAGAGTCTCGCCTTCTTTGAGTAATCGTTCAACCGTCTCCGCCACTCCCTTTTTAGGCAGAATGAATTGGCCATAGCGGCTTCTAAAGCTGTTGATGTAATCATTCATCAGTGGGTTATCGAGCGGCCTGGCGATGGTGAAACTAGGAAAACCAAAGAGCCCGGCAACGAACCCAGCCAGTTCGAAATTACCGTAATGGCCTGAGAGCAGCATGGTGGGATTGGGAGAAAGGAGGCCGCGCAGTAAGTCCTCCACGTTATCAACCTGGATGTGATTGCGCCAATTGTAGCGATTGATTCTTCTAGGGGCTTGCGCAACTTCAAAAAGCATTAGGAACAAGCTTAACCACATTTGGTAGACCACCTGCTGCAGTTGTTGGTAGCTGGCCTTGGGGTATACATGGCGCAGGTTGTCCATGCACACCTTCCGCCTAATACGCACGACGTGCGTCATGATCCAGGCCAAGCTACGTCCTACGCTATGCAATGCGGCTTCCGGTGTCGCCTGAAGGACAGAAAAGAAAGACCGCAATAATAGGTAACCAAATAAGTTCACGAAAATAAAATGACAAAAGAGTGAGTTAATCAACTCGGCGATTTTGCCAAAAGTCGTGGCATAGACCAATACCAAACGGAATAAAATGCGCCTGACAATCAGCGTTTCTTACGCTTTACGCCCTGTTTCCTAAAGGAAAGTACTGGATCCTTTGGCAAAGGCAATTGAACGGCTTTGCCAGAGGCTGCTGCCTTGTATATCGCTAGAATTATTTCGACGCTACGGCGGCCCTCTCTACCGTCGATGGAATTCGAAGCCTTGCCCTGAATTGTACGAATTGCATCGCGGAAAAGAGCGGCGTGTGCATGGTGTCCAATCGCGGCGGGGTCAGCCGCGCCACCGCCGGTTTGGGTTGTGCCAGACATTTTTTCCACCAGGGCACGATCTGCCCTTGTCATCTTGGCGAATTCCCAGGTAATGATGTCTTCTTCTTCAATTGCAGCAGAACCGGCCGAACCGTGAATTTCAATCTTTTTTAGTGCTCCGGGGAATGCGGCGGTCGTTGCTTCGATTACGCCTAGTGCTCCATTGGCAAACCTTAGTGTCGCAACCACGACATCTTCAACTTCTATTCGTTTATGGGCGAGCATATCGGCTTGAGCGGTTATTTCAACAACGGGCCCCATGAGCCAGGTGAGAAGATCTACATTATGGATAGCCTGATTCATCAATGCGCCGCCACCATCTAACCCCCAGGTGCCACGCCAGGCGCCGCTGTCATAATACTCCTGAGTGCGAAACCATTTGACATACGCATCGCCGACGGTTAGTCGCCCAAATTTCCCTTGATCGATCGCCTTTTTTAACAGTTGGGAGGACTTGTGGAATCGTGACGGAAAGATCGTGAAGAGCTTAACTCGGTTTTTCTTACAGGCGGCGATGATAGCATCACATCGCTTTAGGGTGATCTCAAGTGGTTTTTCGACAATCACATGTTTTTTGGCGTTGGCTGCAGCGACAGCTGGCTCCATGTGTGCGCCGCTAGGTGTACATATCGTGATGACATCGATTTCAGGGTTCTCAAGCATGTCCTGCAAGGAATCGTAAGCAGTACCGCTATGTTCAGTTACGAACTCATTGGCGCTTTCAATTCTACGGCTATAGGCGCCGACGAGTTTAGCTCCACGAATATCTGCGATCGCCCGCGCGTGGAAATTTGCGATCATTCCGCAACCAACAATTCCGAAACCAATGGCCATAATTTACTCCCGTAGGAAAAAAAGGAAATCAAGCTTGAGATAACACGATATAAATCAGAGGTATTGTACTAATTCCATTGAGCAACATGTGGATCAGAATGCATGGAATTATTGAACCTGTTTTATTACTCACATGACCTATCCCGAACGATAAAAGAAAGAGCGGAATTGGGGCTGCACCTTGTCCAAGGTGCAGAGCCGCGAATATAAGACTGGTCAATAGGTTTGCGCCGTGCCGCTGAAATGCGTCAGCCGCCTTGAATTGATTTTCTGGCTTTTCATAATGCTTGCAAAGAATCAACGTGTTCGTTGCCCAGTTGCCGCTGAAGGCACGTTGTAAGTAGGTTAAAAACACACCTCTGAAGACAAACTCCTCGACTATTGGGGCCGCGACAACAACCGTGATAACGGTATAGATTAGTGTCTCAACCGATGCTTCAGCCAGCAGAGTGTCAATAACCGGATGACTGTAAGGCGTAACGAGTAAGCCAACTATTACATTGATAGCCATGGTCAGGGGTATCAACAGGATGGCTGCCAGCAATCCTATTTTAAGAAGTTCCCTTAGACGGTCGTGTCTTAACCGGAACGCACGTAAGTCGCGTCGGCGATAATAGAGAATGGGAATTAAAATGAACACCGCCAGTAACGTCGTCAGACCCGCCGCTGAATTAAATGGGGACATCTGCAAAAAATGACGAGTTAGATCGCTGGGGTCTGGATTAGAGACAATGAAGAGGACGCCGGTGACTTGAACACCGAAATAACAAAAAAACGTTAATACTACATCGAGAAGATCTAGCGTGCTCTCTTCGCTGGACCACTGGTCGAGCAGTGGCTTACCAAGCTTAATCCGCCGTTGGTACACAAGGTGCCAGGGTAGACCGATGAATATGGTAAGCAGTCCGACAATGAAGATGACTTCCAACGCTATTAGCTGCGACGACATGGAGTTGACTATTCAGCCTCCACGTCCTGGGACTTAGTGAGCTTGGGGATTAGCTCGATCGATGCCTTGATGTAGATTAGTCCTGAATAAACTGTACTGATGACGGCCAACCAGACGAAGGCGGCCGTAGAGTAGCTGAGCGCAGAGCTAATCTGTGTAGCCTTTTCAGGATCTTCAGATTTCCCAATGATCAATAGTGCCCCGATGACCGCACCACACTGAAACACCATTTTGAGTTTCCCCGGCATGTTGGCAGAGAAATCACCGCCATGTTGCTCGATGAAGCCGCGTAACGCCGTCACCAGAATTTCGCGACCGACCACCACGACCGCCATCCAACCTTGGATGACGTAGAGTGCGTCGTCAGGAATGAATTTACCCGGTGCTTGCAACTTGGCCATTTCGACTGCGAGCAAGGTGAACGTGCCGCAAATGATAATTTTGTCGCAAAAGGGATCAAGAATACGACCAAGTTGAGTGACTTGATCATATTTTCGGGCTAGGTAGCCATCTACCCAGTCCGTTCCGGCGGCAATGATAAACAGTATTAGAGATAGTGTATATTGCTGAAGCGGCAGTAGGATGAAAATCACGATCGACAGCAGGAAGCGGGCGGCGGTGATAATGTTCGGAGCATTTAACGCGTGGTTATTATGTGTATCTGACATCCGAAGGTCCTATATGGTGGGTATGCTGTTTGTAGATACAGTGTACACAGTTTGGCTGAGGATAGCATATCGCGCTGTAGAGAACTACGATGGGATGGCCGATAAGTCGTACCCGGCTGAGGCGGCGACTTCCACTGGGAGAATGTCCCCGGCTCTGAGTTCCTTCTCAGGTGAGGTGACAAAGACGAGACAGTCGATGTCTGGCGCATCGGCCTGAGAACGTGCGACCCAAACGTTTTCCTCATCTGGCATAGCACGATCGATAATGACCGGTAGGGTCGTGCCCACTAGTTGCCGGTTGCGTTCAAATACAATTTCCTGCTGGGCCTGCATCAGCCGCTCTTTTCGTTCTAATTTGAGCTCTTCGGGAAGATGATTGTCAAATTGCGACGAAGGCGTATGTTCTTCGTAGCTGTATGTAAAGACACCAACACGCTCGAATTTTGTCGCCTTGACAAAATCGAGCAATTCTTCGAACTCTTCATCGGTTTCGCCGGGGAAGCCAGTGATAAAAGTGGTTCTCAATGCGAGTCCAGGAATTCCTTCCCGGAGCCGTCTGATCATGTCTTCGGTTTTGGCGCGGTTGACACGCCGTGACATACGCTTAAGCATGTGATCATTGATATGCTGCAGGGGCATGTCGATATAGGGTATGACTTTCCGTGACGTAGCGATGGCGGAAATTAGTTCGTCAGTAATGTACATCGGATAAAAGTACAGTAGCCGTATCCAGTCGATCCCAACAAGCGAATCCAATTCGGTAATGAGTTGGGCAAGCCGCGCTTCGCCGTAAAGATCCATTCCGTAATAGGTTGTGTCCTGCGCGACAATGTTGAGTTCACGAACTCCATCATTGGCAAGTTGATTCGCTTCGACAAGAACTCGCTCCATTGGTTTAGTCGCATGCTTACCACGCATTCTCGGTATATCACAGAATGTACAAAGTCGATCACAACCTTCAGAGATTTTCAGATAAGCAAAATGATTTGGAGTTATTCGCAATCGGTCGGTGTCTGGTAATGCGCGTATGGGAGCTGGCTTAAACACAGATCGTTGCTCTTCTAGGTCACCAAGTAGACGATCAGCGATTTTGGTGACCTCTTCTCGGCCGAAAACGCCTACGAGAGAATCGATTTCAGGCCGTTCGTCAAGTAATTGTTCTTTTTGCCTTTCCGCCAAACAGCCGGAGACGACTACGCCCTTAATAATTCCTTGATTCTTTAGGGAGATCATCTCGTCTATGGCACCATAGGATTCCTTACGTGCTTCTTCAATGAAACCACAGGTGTTGACGACGACGAAATCAGCTAGCTGGGGATCACCAACAAGCTGATATCCATCAAGCTGCAGCAGGCCGAGCATACGTTCGCTGTCCACTGTGTTTTTCGCACATCCGAGGCTTACGAAAGCATAATTGCCTTTTACATTTTTAGGTTGCTGTTCCGATTTGATTTCCAAGTCTGCCATCGAAGAAATACTGCCCTAAAACCATAAAGTTTTGTTTACTACATTTAATAATGAACTGTCGTTCGCAAAACGTTCGATATTTTCCAGTAAAACTTCGAGATGTCGTTCAGGAACGCGAGGTGAACACGCCGCAATATGCGGCGTGAGAATTACATTTGGAAATCCCCATAAAGGATGTTCAGCCGGCAATGGCTCGATCTCATAAACGTCCAATGCGGCACCGGCAATTTGTTCAGTGTTTAGTGCGGAAACCAGATCATCAAGTGGAACGATGACTCCCCTCCCAATATTGATGAAATAGGCTGAGCTTTTCATCTGCTCAAAGCAGCTCGAGTTGAAGAAGCCTTCCGTTTCGGGAGTGTGGGGAGCTGCTACTACTACAAAATCGCTCTCCTGAAGCAGCTTGTGAAGAAATTGCATATCGCCAAATTCATCTGTAGCGACTGTGGCCGAGGCGTATGGGTCGACCGCCAGTGTTCGCATTCCGAGCCGTTTCCCATAGCTAACGATTTCGCTACCGATACTACCCAGTCCAATGACTCCTAGAGTGGAATCTGCCAGCTGTTGATGATTACGGTCCATGGAGGTTTCGTTGCCAGGTCCGATCGCGAAGTCTGATCTCGCATCTTCACCCCCAACCGGTGCCCAAGTTCGGCGGGCCTGCTGATTCATATAGATGTGCATTCGTCGGGCAAACATCAATATGTAGGCGAACACTTGATCAGCAATTACATCGTAAAAAAGTCCTTGCATATTTGTAAGCTGACAAGGGTGGGCAATCAATTCTGGAAACAGAAAGTGCTCCAGGCTAGCGGTCGGACTCTGTACCCACTGTAATTGGCGAGCTTCGGCTAAAAGTGATGGAGTGATTTTACCGTAGAATCCCTGAGCGTCAGAGATCTCGTCAGCGGCCTGTTGAGAGGTTTCGCAATTGATGACCTGCAAACGATCAGATATCGCCTGGACCAAATCCAGTCGTCTAGCGTCTAACGGTGGGTGTATGACTAATTTCTTCATGTTAGGGCCACTGTGGATAACTTACCTGCCCTGGTACCGTAACTCTGGTCTTGTAAATCGTTTTTCCTGCGGTGACATAAATTGTTTTGCCATCAGCACCACCGAATGCGAGGTTGGTCAAAGTGTCTTCCGGGATGGGAATACGGCCTTTCATTTCTCCTTCAGGGGTGATGATGTAGATTCCTGGTGGAACCGTACTATCCTCATGAGGCCCGCGAGGAGTGTTAATGCCCGCGGCAATATAAAGGTTGCCTTCTGTATCCAGCCGCATGCCATCGCCGCCGCGACCGCCCTGAAAATCCCAGACGACGGATTGATTGGAAGGATTTCCATCGGCATCTAGGTCGAAATGCCAGATTTTTCGATTTCCACCGATGACCGGGCAGCTATCGACCAGGTATAGGTGTTTGGAATCTTGGGTCACTGCAATACCATTTGGGCGTTGGATATCTGGTTGTGTAAGTACACGCGACACTTGTCCGTCCGGATCAATTCGGTAAACCGCGTCGCAGTCCATTTCCATGATAGACCGGTCGTCGTAGCATGGGTCAGTGAAATAAATTCGTCCGTTTCCGTCGACGCAGATGTCATTAGGTGAGTTGTATTTCAGTCCGTCATACGAGTCGGTTAGAACTTCATTTTCGCCTGTTTCCATATTGGTGCGGGTGATGCGACGGGCTCCCATTTCATGTCCAAACTCAGCACCTTCACAGTGCAATAAACGGCCTTCCTGATCGAATGTCTGCCCGTTGGTGCGGTTGCTTGTATTACGCCAGGTGCTTGTAATTCCGTCAGGTGACAATGCAAGTATTCGATTGTTCGGGATATCGGAATAATAGAGTGTTCCATCTGCTGCCACTGCCGGTCCTTCGGTGAAAACGAGGAAGGATGCAGTTGTGACAGAATCAATTCCATCCGGCAATTCAAGGGTTCGATAGTCCATAAAGTTTAACTCGCTAGCAGCTTGTGTTCGATGGTTTGAAGAATCGCGTCTGCTACCTCCGGTTTGGTCCCTTTGGTGGCCAATACGATTTTACCGACTGGGTCTAATATTTCGATGGTGTTATTGGGTGAATCCATGGCGGAGGGACCATTAAGCACAATCAAATCACAACACTTGGCTTCCAACTTTACTAAGGCCCGGAATCGTTGATCATCCGTTTCTAACGCGAAGCCGACAACCCATTGGTTAGACCGCTTAATTCCGCCTAAGGTGGCAATAATGTCTGGAGTCTCTTCCAGATGCAACGTTAGCCCATCTCCGGTCTTTTTAATTTTCTGGTCCTGAACAATTCGGGGACTATAGTCGCAGGGAGCTGCGGCCCCGATGACGCCGTTTGCGTTCGGAAAATGATGACGTGCGGCAGCCAACATTTCGTCGGTAGTGGAAACGTTAATCACGTTAGCTTCTTCCGGATAGGCAACATTCACAGGCCCGCTGATGATGGTCACTTGGTGTCCAAGTTTTAGACAGGAATTGGCGAGACAGGCACCCATTTTCCCACTGGATGCGTTCGTTAGGTAGCGAACCGGGTCGATGTACTGTCTGGTAGGGCCTGAGGTAATGAGGATGTGTGCCATAGTTGTCAGGGGTTACAACAGTGAAGAAGTGTGGACAAGATGTCTGAAATACTCTGTAATCTGCCCGTTCCTTGTTGGCGACAACTGAGCCAACCTTCCTCCGGAGCGAGGATCTGGCATCCGTCTTCGGCTAATTGCTGTAAATTTCGCTGGGTCGCAGGATTCGACCACATGGATGAATTCATTGCGGGAGCAAGGAATACGTCGCCGTCGAAGGCAGAATACGTCGCTGAAGCGACACAGTCCGCCAGTCCATTAGCAGCTTTTGCTAGGAAGTTGGCTGTCGCAGGTACGACCGCCAGCACGTCACAATGCGTTGCTAGGTGGATATGGGCTCCATAGGGCGCCTCCGTGGTTGCTCCTACAGAAGAATAGACGGGATTACCACTGAGTGCTAAAAATGTACTCGCACCAACAAAATCTGTTGCTGCAGGCGTCATCGCAACATGAACCTGAATGCCTGCTTGTGTTAAGCGTGAAGTCAGGTGTGCCGCTTTGTAAGACGCAATGCCACCGGTCACACAAAGGCAGATCGATTTCGACTGTGCCGCGGCGTTCATTAGAGATCTAGTGGGTTGATGTCTGGCACATCCGTGACAGGCTCGGCATCAGGTGACACTTGGACTTCGTCGTTTTCGTCCAGGAAAATCTTGTCTTGAAGGATTTCCTGAAGTACCAGTCGCATCTGGTCTTCATTACCGGAAGCATCGACCAAAACGCGGGATCCCTGTTTTAGCTGAACGATTCGTTTCTGGATCAACGTTGAAAGTTTAAAACGTCCACCAACTTTGTTGATGATTTCTTCTTCTTTCAGTTCTTCAAGCATTACTTAGTCTCCAAAGCTTGTAAAAGTTGGCTCACTTGACGGGCAGCGCGATCAACCTCGTCATTTGTTATCTGGTGCTGGTAGTGGTGTCGATTGGACATCTCATGCTTCGCTACTTGCAAGCGACGCAGGATAGCCTCTTCACTATCAGTCTGTCGGTTTCTTAACCGCCGTTCAAGTTCTTCCATCGAGCCGGGGTTAATAAATATTGTAATCGCATCTGGGATACGGTCTATGACTGACAGGGCACCAGCGACATCTATTTCTAAAATAACCCACTGGCCGCTAGCTTGCCCGTCGGAGACGGATTGTTCAAGCGTGCCATACCATTGACCTTGCCCGAAAACCTCTTTGTATTCGAGGAAGTCGTCGTTGAGCCGTCTGCGTTCAAATTCGTCGTGCGATAGGAAATGATACGAGATTCCATCGACTTCGTCTGGACGAGGAGCTCGAGTCGTTGCCGAAACGCTCAGAGCTAGCGGTAAAGGGCAGATTTCAAACAGCCGCTTTACGAGTGTGGATTTACCCGCACCGGAAGGACCTGAGATGATGACCACTTTACCTGACATAGTTCCGATTCAATTGCCCGTGCACAAAGGTTATTCGATATTTTGAACCTGTTCCCGTATACGTTCAATAATGGTCTTTGCCTCGACCACCGAGTTTGCAATCAGTGTATCGTTGGCCTTGGACCCGATTGTGTTGACCTCACGAAAGAGTTCCTGCGTTATAAAGTCCAATTTTCTTCCCTGGCTGGTAGCTGATTGCATCACGTTCCGAAACTGTTCCAGATGGCTTTTGAGCCGTACGACTTCTTCGGTAATGTCGCAGCGATCCGCATACAGGCCAATCTCTCTGGCAAGATCACCCTCATTAAGTGTGACATCGTGCGTTTCTAAAAGCTTATTGATCTTATCGGTTAATCGCTCCTGGTAATTGGTAACTACGACTGGAGCGCGATCCTTGATTTGTTCTACGATCATTTTCAACGAGTCGAGTTGTTGGTTAAACACTGCCTCAATGGCATTCCCTTCGGTTTCTCGCATCGCGTTGAATTGTCCAAGAGCCTGTTGCAAAGCGTCGTTGGACAGTGTTAGCACGCTTGCCACGGAGGAGTCACTGGTGACGTTGTTGATGACTACGCCTGGTAAGCCAAGTAAGGATTCCAGCGAAGGGGAGGTCTGGCTAAGTGACCTCAATTGAGCTTGATAGGCCTGCAGTAATTCGGTGTCAATCGTGAAGTCATCTTGTCGTGAGTGTTTCATCACTTTTATGTTCACGTTTATTGTCCCGCGACCGACCGCAGAACGAATTTGTTTTTCGATTGAAGATTCGTGGGCAATGAGCGAGTCCGGGGCCCGTAAATTGATCTTAAGGTGCCGGTTGTTAACGGCGCGAATCTCAATGGTAAGAGTGGCGTTCTCATCGGAGACGGTGGCGACACCTTGACCGGTCATACTTAATAGCATGCAGCAGCTCGTTTTGGAAAAATGAACTTCGTTATTTGATTCACGGCGTAGTGACCAGGAGATGGTCGAACCGATACTTATTCAGAATCCGGTGTTTCCGGTTCCGTCGACCCTTCCTCCGTAGGAGGCGTCGTTGGCTCTTCGGTTTCTTCTTCAGGCGTCTCCGGTGGAGTTGTAGCGTTCGCCTCAGTCGGCTCGCCGGTAGTTTCGTCTGCAGTTGTGGAATCGGAAGCGGCTTCTTCTTCAACAATCGCTGGGGCTATGGGCAGTGAATCTGTGCCATTGCTTAGATCAAGCGGTGTATCTTCCGATGACGAATCATCAGATGAAGCAGTGTCAGCTTCACTCGCACCACCCTCATCCTGCTGCGTCTGTCCTGCGTCTTTCGGGCTGCTATAGGAATAGATCGTCACACAGGAAAGGAATATCCAAACTCCTGTTAATGCGATCGTGATCCACATCAGGGCATCACCCCCCCGCGCTCCAAATGCACTTTGTGCAGTTCCTGTTAACGAACCGGCGATTCCGCCGCCCTTTCCACGTTGCATCATAATGATGAATACGAGGAATAAAGAAAGGAAAAATAAAATAACAGCGAGGGCTCCGAGCCAAAATCCGCCGGCACCAATTAGAAATAACCTGTCCATGGAGGGGCAATCAAATAAATCTAGGTTTGAAGAAAACTGTAATCATTAAATTTGGCACGGAACACGGGCGTTGTAAATGCCCAATCTTTGCGAAAAGGTCACTGTATGACACGCGAGTCAAATTAGCCGTGCTTGATGATACCTAAAAATGACTCTGCATCCAAAGATGCGCCGCCAACCAACGCTCCATCGATATTAGGTTGGGCTAGCAATTCTTCTGCATTAGTGGGCTTCACGCTCCCGCCGTATTGAATACGAGTAGCCTGTGCCACATCATCACCAAACTGCTCGGTAAGAATACCGCGGATATGTGCATGAACTGCTTCTGCTTGTTCAGGCGTGGCTACTTTACCCGTTCCAATAGCCCAGATGGGTTCATAGGCGATGGTGATATGTGCCATCTGCTCGGCGCTGATATCCGCCAACGAGCCGATGATTTCGGTGCCTACAATACTGTTAGTTTCCCCAGCTTCACGTTCTTCGAGTGTCTCTCCAACACAGAGAATGATTTCCAATCCGTGACCCAACGCGGTTTTGATTTTTTCATTCACGAATTGATCACATTCGCGAAATAGCTCTCGGCGTTCACTGTGTCCCACGATCACTAGGTTGCAGCCTAAGTCGGTTAGCATACTGCTGCTCATTTCACCGGTGTATGCTCCGCTTTCTGCAGGGTGAACATTTTGACCACCGAGCTTAATGCTTGAGCCGGTGACGGCTGAACCTACAGCGTCGAGGAAGCCGAAGGACGGGCAGATTGCTACGTCAACGTCCGTTGAATCCCCAATAGCGTCAGCTAGCGCCGAGGCTAAACTCACTGCCTCCGATTTGGATAGGTTCATTTTCCAGTTTCCGGCGATATATGTCTTCCGCATGATTTGTTCTTTCAGATAGTTGATTTAACCGAAGGTCTTGCCAAACACGTCGGCAACCTTGACGAGTTGTTTGAAGGTTTCATCGAATTGTTCAGGCAGCAGTGCTTGCGGTCCATCGGAAAACGCCTTTTCCGGGCAGTCATGGACTTCTATATGGACCCCGTCTGCTCCGGCAGCTACGCCTGCGTAGGCGCAGGCGGGGATTAGGTCGGGGCGACCTGTTGCATGGCTTGGGTCAACGATGACTGGCAAGTGGGTGAGTGTCTTTAATGCAGCAACTGCCGCTACGTCGTATAGGTTGCGTGTAACGGAATCAAACCCTTTAATGCCTCGCTCGCATAACACAACGTTTTGATTTCCGTGAGCCAGAATATACTCGGCGCTCATGAGAAGGTCTTGCACCGTTGCGCTCATGCCACGTTTAAGAATGACAGGTTTGTTCGCCTTGCCGACTTCCGTTAGGAGGACGAAATTCTGCATGTTTCGGGCACCAACCTGAAGCATGTCGGCATACTCGCAGATGACGTCTAGATTTCTAGCGTCCGTGATCTCGGTTACAACCGGGATATCGTATTTGTCACCGACAGTGCGGAGTATTTTCAGGCCCTCAACCCCCATGCCCTGAAATGAATAAGGGCTGGTTCTGGGCTTGTAAGCGCCGCCTCGGAGTATGTTAGCTCCGCTCGCTTTGACGGCAGCAGCGATAATATCCATCCGTTCTTCAGATTCAATGGAACATGGACCGGCGACCATTGCTAAATGGCCTCCGCCGATCTTCGTCTTGCCGACTTCGACAACGCTTGGTTGAGGATGAGCTTCAAGACTGGCTAGTTTATAGGGCGGTAATACACGCACGACGTCGCTGACACCTGTAAAGGATTTGATCTGATCTGAGTCAATAGATGATTCGTCACCGATGACACCTATGATAGTACGAAAAGTCCCGCGGCTAACATGGGCCTGCATTTCTAATGAAGCAATATGATCGGTGATTGCACCGATCTGGTCTTCGGTGGTATCCGATTTAAGGATGATAATCACGGTGATATCCTGAGGAATATTGGTGGGATGGATACGCGAAACAGATTAAGTTCTTCCAAACTGTGATGCGAATCAATAGCGAAGTAAGAAGTTTACCACAGGAATACGCGGGCCGTATATACCATATCGACCACGAAAATCTGGGCTAGACTACCGGGAGTTTGGGTGGTGGATTGGAAAAGATCCCAAGACGGATATTCGCTGAGTTTTGCGTTCAAGATTCGAGATTGCAGTTTGTACAGCAGCGTCCTCACGATGCCCCTCGAGCTCGATGAAAAAGACGTATTCCGATGGATGATTTGGCTTAGGAAACGACTCGATCCATGTAAGATTCAGCGATTGTTTCTTAAAGGCTAACATCGCATCGGCTAATGCTCCAGGTGCATGTGCCAACTCTACAATTAGCGTGGTTTTATCAGATCCCGATGGAGTTGGCCGATGGTCTCCTATAACCGCAAAACGCGTGACATTGCCCTGACGATCCTCGATTTTGCTGGCCAGCGTGTTTAAGCCATAGTGTTCGCCGGCAAGGACGCTGGCTATGGCAGCAGCCCCCGGTGTCTGGGATGCCATTTCCGCGGCAACCGTGGTGCTAGGAGTGTCAACCAAGGTGGCATTTGGTAAGTGCTTAGCAATCCATTCGCGGCATTGGGACAACGCCTGTGGCTTACTGTAGATTTCTCTAATGTCAGTCAGAGCACTCAAGCTCAATAGCGTATGGTGAATGGGGAGGTTGATTTCACCGCAAATTGACACAGGGGACCTCGCCAAAACATTCAAAGTATCCACAATTCTTCCATCCGTTGAATTTTCGATGGGCACTACACCGAAATCAGCTTCTTGCTTTAGTACGGTTTCGAAGACATTAGAAATTGTCGGTACCGGATGAGGCGTTATATTGCCTCCGAAATACTTGGAGGTCGCTAGATGGCTGTAGCTATACAATGGCCCTAGGAACGCGACGGATGCCGGATGTTGATCGTTGTATTCGAGCAGAGTGAGTTCTCTAACCAGTGGTAGTAGATGATCACGAATGGCAGTGTACTTCTTAGCACTAAGTGATTTCCTAGCCGTGTCGTGAACCGTCTGTACGAGGTTCTCTAATGTCAGTCCGTTTTTAGACGCCGCTTCGAATGCGTGGTAATGTCGGATCAAACTACGAACCAATTCGGTCGTCTCTTTGCAGAGCGCACGCTGACTTGCAGCCGGGGACAGTCTTTTTGATTCAACTTTCTTGGCGCACATGTGACAGTTCCATGCCGAGACTAAATTGTGTTATTTGTGAACCATAACACGGTCGCCTTTTTACGCCAATACAGATAAAACGAACTGCCATTATGGCAGTGCAGGCAGGGATGGTTTTATCGCGTCAAAATAGGTGTTTATACGATTTTAGCGCCGGTTTCATGTCAAAATCACGAAAATATAACAAGCAACGAATTTATTCAGTTTTGGCACGACGCTTGCTGATACTCATCTAGGAATCTCCATTGCGATAATTGGTGCCAATTAGGCACGGACGCGACGGATAAGAGAATAGGAAACCTTGCTAGGAGCTAATCAGAGAACATGGCTGAAGGTGAAAAAATAATTGGAATCGACTTGGGGACCACAAACTCAGTCGTTGCCGTAGTTGAAGGCTCAGATCCTAAAGTGATCCCTAATCCTGAAGGTAGTCGACTAACCCCAAGTGTAGTGGCCTATACAGACGGTGGAGAGACCCACGTTGGGGAACCCGCTCGACGTCAGGCGGTGACAAATCCTCAACGAACGGTCTATTCTGTTAAACGCTTTATGGGAAGACGATTTGCGGAAACGACCGACGCGGACAAGATGGTTCCCTATGAAGTAAGCAAGGGCGATAACGGTTATACCCAAATCCGTATCGACGACAAGGACTACACTCCTCAGGAGGTCTCAGCCAAGACCCTTCGAAAACTGAAAGAGGCAGCTGAGTCTTACCTGGGACATAAGGTCAATAAGGCGGTCATTACGGTACCAGCTTATTTCAATGACGCTCAACGGCAGGCGACGAAAGATGCCGGTCAAATCGCCGGACTCGAAGTCGCTCGAATTATCAACGAGCCAACCGCAGCGGCGTTAGCGTATGGACTTGATAAGAAGTCGGATGAGCGAATTGTTGTATTTGACCTGGGTGGCGGGACATTCGATGTTTCCGTGCTGGAAGTTGCTGACACCGAAAGCGGTGATGGATCGAGTCGAGTGTTTCAAGTAGTATCCACTTCGGGCGATACTCAGCTTGGCGGTGATGACTTCGACGAAGCGTTAATTAATTATGTAGCCGAACAATTCAAATCCGACAACGGTGTTGACTTGCGTCAAGACACGATGGCTCTGCAGCGTCTCCAGGAAGCTTGCGAAAAAGCTAAGAAAGAACTTAGTAGCGTACCGTCGACTGATATTAATTTGCCGTTCATCACTGCCGACGCAAGCGGCCCAAAACACCTTCAAATGACCGTCACACAGGCCAAATTTGAAGAACTCGTCGATGATCTAGTAACTCGTTGCCGAAAACCTGTCGAGCAGGCGCTTTCGGACGCAGGGTTGAGCCCGTCAGATATCGATGAAGTTGTATTGGTAGGTGGCTCCACTCGCGTGCCCAAGGTACGAGAGATGGTTCAGGCGATCTTTGGTAAGGCTCCTCACCAGGGAGTAAATCCTGATGAAGTTGTAGCGTTAGGAGCCGCAATTCAAGGAAGCGTGCTTGCCGGAGATCGAACGGATGTTCTTTTGCTGGACGTCACTCCGCTTACACTTGGCATTGAAACTGAAGGCGGAGTGTTGACTCCGATTGTTGAACGAAATACAACGATCCCAGTCGAAAAGAAGCAAGTCTTCAGTACGGCTGCTGATAATCAACCGGCTGTTACGGTGAAGGTATTCCAAGGTGAAAGGAAAATGGCAGCTAACAATAAAGTGCTAGGGGAGTTTAACCTCGAAGGAATTCCGCCGGCACCCCGTGGTGTACCTCAAATTGAAGTCGCATTTGATATCGATCAGAACGGAATTCTAAATGTTTCTGCTAAGGATCTCGGTACTCAGAAAGAAGCGAGTGTTCGCATCGAAGATTCGGCAGGACTCGAGGATGAAGAAATCGAACGCATGCGGCGGGATGCGGAAGAGCATGCCGAGGAAGACAAGAAGCAATTCGAGTTAGTAGAAGCACGCAATAAGGCGGATCAGCTGGTCTACCAGATGGAAAAGCTTATCGAGGAAAATGGCGATAAACTTGGGGAAAGCGATCTGGAACCTGTCAATGCATCAATTGAGAAGGTGAGAGAAGCTGCTAAAGGCGATGATAAAGATGCGATTGATAGTGCTGTTGCCGATCTGGAACAGACCTCACAAGCATTATCGCAGGTGCTTTACCAAGCAGCTCAATCTGACGGTGGAGCTGATGAGGCCGCAGAGGATGTCAAAGACGACGATGCAATCGATGCTGAATTTGAAGTCAAAGACGAAGAAGCTGAGGAGTAAAAGTCACTTTCTTAAGATCCTAAAAAATTAAAAAAGGGCTGTCGGTTAATACGACAGCCCTTTTTTTTGTTCGAATATATTCGTCTTTTACTTTTCAACGCCCCAGTTTTCATAAATTGTTTCGTAGCCCGGGGTAAGCGAGCGGACTTTGTCCAGGACGTCACTTTTCACTTCGCCGCTACTCTTCTTGAATTTGGCTTCTAGCTTTTGAAGCTTTTGTTTACGCTGACGACGACGACGAATTTCTTTGGCTCTTTCGCTACTTCCCACTGTTAATCCTCTATTGGCCTACGGAGTGTTGTTGTTGACTGTTCCCAGTTAAGGGATAATTATTTCTTTTATCATTAGACACAACTTCCGTCAATTAGTGTTATTGTTTTAGCGTTGTGGGTATTCAAATGCAATGATAGAATGACCCGTTCCGCTATAGGGTTTTTGAGGTATCTGATGGTAGATAACGCCCCTGTAAGCAAGTAGTTCCGTGTTGTCGCGTTGGCAAAACGGACGGAAAGACCGGCGTTGGGTGCGTTACCTAATTGGTTTTTCAACAGATAAGTAGAAACATTTATAAACATGGTAAACCGTAATTTAATTAGTTCACTCGAAGACGATAATCTAGAAGCAGAAATTCAAGGCCTCTTTGGTGGGGAAGGTGAATCCTCCTTCGATTTGGCATTGGAACAAGAGGCGGATTTTGAAGTCAACAATATCGTTGATGGAAAAATTGTCTCCTTAGACGACGAATATGTTGTCATTGACGTAGGTTTTAAGAGTGAAGGATCCATTAGTCGCAACGAATGGGGCGAAGAAGAAGAGCAACCCCAGGTTGGCGATACCGTTCAAGTGTTGATTGAAGAGGTCGAAGATGAGTTCGGCCCAGCAAACGATCCACATGGGATGGTTTCGTTAAGCAAGCGGAAGGCAGAGAAAATTCTCGCCTGGACCGCAATGATGGAGAAAATTGACGAAGGTCAAATTGTTAAGGGTACGGTAACCCGGAAAATTAAAGGCGGTTTACTGGTTGATATTGGCGTGAATGTATTCCTACCAGCCAGTCAAGTCGATATTCGTCGACCGAATGATATTGCCGACTACATTGGCCAGGAAGTCGAATGCGAAGTTCTCAAGATCGATGAAGCGCGACGTAATATTGTCGTTTCTCGTCGTTCTATGATCGAGCGGCAGCGGAAGGCGGACCGTGAAGCGTTGTTGGCTGAACTGTCTGAAGGTGAATTGCGAAAGGGTGTCGTAAAGAATATCGCAGACTTCGGTGCCTTCGTAGACCTGGGAGGTATCGATGGTCTTCTACATATCACCGATATGAGCTGGGAACGCATTGGACATCCGTCTGAAATGGTTGCGATTGATCAGGAAATTGAAGTGATGATTCTCAAGATCGATCACGAGAAAGAAAAGATCGCGCTGGGAATGAAACAGAAGTCTGCCAATCCTTGGGAAGGTATTGAAGAGAGATATCCGGTTAATACCAAGGTTGAAGGTGAAGTTGTCAACGTTATGAGCTACGGTGCTTTTGTGAAGCTCGAAGCTGGAATCGAAGGTTTGGTTCACATTAGTGAAATGTCCTGGACCAAACGAATCAACCACCCGAACGAAATGGTCCAGATTGGCGACGAAATTGATGTTGTCATTCTGGCAATCGACAAAGGTGGGCAACAGCTTTCTCTCGGTATGAAACAAACTCAAGCCAATCCATGGGAGGAAGTGGAAGAACGCTATCCGATCGACACTGTCGTCAACGGACGCGTTCGCAACCTGACGAATTATGGCGCCTTCATTGAACTTGAAGAAGGTATCGATGGCTTGCTTCACGTCTCTGATATTTCATGGACTCGCAAGATCGGGCATCCAAATGAAGTGCTTGAGAAAGGGCAGGAAGTAAAGTGTAAAGTACTGTCGATGGATATTGAGCGGCGTCGTATCGCACTCGGGATCAAGCAGCTTGACGCAGATCCATGGACGGCAGATATTCCGGAACGATATAAGCCAGGCCAAAAGATTAGCGGCAATGTAACCAAGATCACGAATTTTGGTGTCTTTATCGGGCTTGAAGACGGTCTCGAAGGACTTCTGCACATCAGCGAAATGAGTGAAGGAGAAGTAGAAAATCCGGAAACACTTGTGAAAGTTGGAGACGAGATCGAAGTAAAAGTGCTTCGTGTCGATACCGATGATCGCAAGATCGGTCTTTCTCTGAAGCGAGTTGACTGGACTGACGAACAGGAAGCTGCGGCTCAGGCAGAAGAAGAAGTGGCTGTCGCACCCGCCGGTGACCTCAAAGGTGGCCTTGGTGGAGACGGCCCCCTATTCCAGGTTCCTTCAGCGGGTGAAGAAGTTACTGAAGAAGCCAGTGATGCCGAAGCAGAATTAGATGATACTGCTGAAGAGGCGGCACAGGAAGCTACAGAAGATAC